>Ga0105047_10000051_pt1 | contig 146224 bp, 127 predicted proteins | sample MAT04_FD_78384 | JGI IMG/M metagenome (GOLD analysis project Ga0105047, IMG submission 78384) | Freshwater microbial communities from Lake Fryxell liftoff mats and glacier meltwater in Antarctica - MAT-04 (megahit assembly) | ecosystem: Environmental > Aquatic > Freshwater > Ice > Liftoff...
TGGAACACCGCCCAGGCGGAAAATGGGAAAGGAAGTGGTGGGAGAGTGAGGAGAGTTATGAGTTATGATTGTAGAGTGATGAGTTATGAGTGATGAGTTATGAGTTATGAGTGATGAGTTGTGAGTGATGAGTGTAGAGTGATGAGTGTAGAGTTATGAGTGATGAGTGTAGAGTTATGAGTGATGAGTGATGAGTTATGAGTGATGAGTGATGAGTGATGAGTTATGAGTGTAGAGTGATGAGTTATGATTGTAGAGTTATGAGTGATGAGTTATGAGTGATAAGTGATGAGTTATGAGTGATGAGTGTAGAGTGATGAGTGTAGATTTATGAGTGTAGAGTGATGATTGATGAGTTATGAGTGATGAGTGATGAGTGATGAGTGATGAGTGTAGAGTTATGAGTGATGAGTGTAGAGTTATGAATTATGAGTAATGAGTTATTGTGAGTGGTAAGTAATGAGTGATTGCCTATCAACCATTCACGTTTCACGTTTCACGATTGAGCATTGCCCATTTACAATTGAGCATTAACTATCGACCATTCACGTTTGAGGTTGAGCAATGACTATTGACCATTCACGTTTCACCATTGACTTTTGACTATTCACGTTTCACTATTTACTATTCAAATATTCACCATTCACTATTCACGATTGACCATTTACTATTGACCATCTTTTGTGGAGTGAGCGCTAATGAATTATGAAAAGCCCTGTTGCAGATGCAGCAGGGCTTTTTCTTTAAATCAGTATCGATAATGATGCGTCTGAATAATTTGTAAATTGCTTATCTGTAAATGATGATATATGAGTGCCCAGCCAAAAAAATTTTTTACCGTTGAAGAGTATTTGGAAATGGAGTTGACGGCTACCTATAAAAGTGAATACTACAATGGTGAGATTTTCCCTATGGGCGAAATTGAAGGTGATACGCCTGATGCAATGGCTGGCGCTTTGCCGGTGCACAACGCAGTTCAGTCAAACATTATGCATGAGTTCAATAGCACGATTAGAAGTAAAGGATGTTTTCCTTTTGGCAGCTACCAACAAATTTTTGTGCCCGAAAACGGGCTGTATACGTATCCCGACATTTCAGTTTTTTGCGGACAATTGGATTATCACAACCAGATGTGTTTGAAAAACCCAATCCTGTTAGTAGAAATTTTATCGAAGGTCACAGAGGGTTATAACCGCGGGGCTAAATTTGAAATGTACCGGTCAATACCAACATTGGTTGAATATTTAATGGTGGACAGTCAGCGGGTTCATGTTGAGCTTTGGCGTAAGAAAGACGGCACCTGGCTGCTGGCTGCCGAAACCAACAATGCTAACCAAACCATTGAGCTAAAATCGATTGAGAACACCTTTGCCCTTAACGATTTTTACTATAGGGCAATTGAAATGATGGAGCAGCCACACAGTCATCGATCCATATAATGTTCTACTGACTTTTATTGTTGCATTCATTTGTTTACAATCATTATCTGCAACAGTACCCCGCACCTTCACCTCTAAACTTTTCGGCAGAGTAGTTTATCTTTCCACCTTGTAAGTACTTGTATGAACGAACCTCTTTACATCATAAAAATTGGCGGCAATGTATTGGACAACGAAGCTGTGCTGCAAATGTTCTTAGCCGATTTTGCTATTATTAAAGGTTTAAAAATACTGGTACATGGTGGTGGTAAAATTGCCACCAAACTGGGCCAGCAGCTGGGCATTGAACCTAACTTTATCAATGGCCGCCGCATAACTGACAATGGTACTATTAACCTGGTTACCATGGTGTATGGTGGCCTGGTAAATAAGCAACTGGTAGCCAGCCTGCAACAACTTGGCTGCAATGCAATCGGCCTTACCGGTGCCGATGCCAACATTATACCCGCCGCCAAACGGCCGGTAAAAGAAACAGACTTTGGCTGGGTGGGCGACGTAAACGAGCGGGATATACCAGCCCCTACCCTGCAACTGTTTTTAAATAACGGCCTTGTACCCGTATTGGCTCCCCTAACCCACGACCAGCAAGGGCATATGCTCAATACCAATGCCGATACGATTGCCTCGGCAGTGGCCGTGGCTTTATCGGCCATTTACACAACCAGGCTTATTTATTGTTTCGAAAAAAAGGGTGTGCTTGAAGATGTAAATAACGAAGCATCCGTTATTCCGCTAATTAATCAGCAAAGCTACCAAAGCCTGCTGGCCGATGGCAAATTGTTTGACGGCATATTGCCCAAGCTTCACAACGCATTTAAAGCTATCAACGCCGGAGTACACGAGGTATTGATTGGCGATGCCAAAGACATTTTGCAAAATACCACCGCACAAACCAACGGCACTTTAATAAAACAATAATGCAGCATACTATTTTATACCATAAGGCGGTGGATTTATTAAAGCAGCTAATTGCAACGCCCTCATTTTCAAAACAGGAAGCAGGCACAGCCGATATTATTGGTGCTTTTTTAGATGAACAGCGTATACCACCGCGGCGGTTGCACAACAACGTATGGGCGGCCAATAAATATTTTGATCCTGCAAAACCAACGATCCTGCTAAACTCGCACCACGACACGGTAAAGCCCAATCCTCAATACACCTACGATCCGTTTAATCCTGTTATTAAAATCGACCGCCTGCATGGCCTTGGCAGCAACGATGCCGGTGGTTGCCTGGTTGGTTTGATTGCCGCCTTCGTTCACTTTTATAACCACTCTAACCTTCACTACAACCTGGTGTTGGCAGCAACTGCCGAGGAGGAAATCAGTGGCCACGATGGTATTGAATTGTTGTTGCAGAGTACCGACCTTAACGACCTGTTGCATAATAAACCGATTGATTGTGCCATAGTGGGCGAACCAACCCAAATGGAGTTAGCCATTGCCGAAAAAGGTTTGATGGTGCTGGATTGCGTGGCAACCGGAAAAGCGGGCCATGCAGCCAGGCAAGAGGGGCAGAACGCCATTTACAAAGCCATGGAAGATATTGAGTGGATACAGGCCTATGGCTTTGAAAAAGTAAGTGAATGGCTGGGCCCCGTAAAAATGAGTGTCACAGTTATTAATACCGAAAACAGGGCGCACAACATGGTGCCGGCCGAATGTACGTTTGTGATGGATGTGCGTATTAACGAAATGTACACCCACGAAGAAGTGCTGCAAACCATCAGGCAATTAATTACCAGCAAAGTTATGCCCCGCAGCATGCGTATGCGATCAACGGGTATTGATGTCAATCATCCGCTGGTACAGGCTGGCGTATCGCTTGGTAAAAAATGTTATGGCTCACCCACCAGCAGCGATAAGGCATTGATGAACTTTCCCGCGCTAAAGTGTGGCCCCGGCGATAGTGCCCGCAGCCACACTGCCAATGAATTCATCTTTTTAAAAGAAATAGACAATGGAATTACCGGGTATATTGAGCTGTTGAGCAAGGTGTTGTTGTAAGCGCTTAGCAACCATATTTTTAATGCCAGCCGTTATTTTTCATAGCATCATCATTACTGCCTGTCCGCCACGGCCAATCACAATCCGTTTAACATTGTACCTCAATGTGGCGGCATTAGGTTATTTAAAACTTACTATCTAATATTTGCACATGAAACTCTGGCAAAAAAATACCAACGTATCGCAGGCTGTTGAAACCTTTACCGTGGGTAACGACCGCGCTATGGACCTGTACCTTGCCCCGTACGATGTGCAGGGCTCACTGGCACACATCACCATGTTGCAAAGCATTGGCCTGTTAACTGCCAATGAACTGGCCATTCTTTCAAAAGAGCTTAAGAACATTTATGCTACGATTGAAGCTGGTAATTTTTCGCTTTTAGAAGATGTAGAAGATGTACACTCGCAGGTAGAGATAATGCTTACCAGGGCCCTGGGCGATGTAGGTAAAAAAATACACAGCGGCCGCAGCCGTAACGACCAGGTGCTGGTTGATATTAAACTTTTTTTGCGAAGCGCCATTGAGCAGTTGGTGCAAAACATACAGCAGTTGTTTACCCTGTTGCAACAAAAAAGCGAGCAATACAAAAACGACCTGCTGCCCGGCTACACACACCTGCAGTTGGCCATGCCATCGTCGTACGGGTTGTGGCTGGGCGCTTATGCCGAGGCTTTGGTAGATGATGTGCTTACCCTTCAATCAGCTTACAAAGTGGTTAATAAAAATCCCCTTGGTTCGGCAGCGGGTTATGGTTCTTCCTTTCCTTTAAACCGAACTATGACCACCCAGCTATTGGGTTTTGAAACCCTTAATTATAACGTAGTGTACGCCCAAATGAGCCGTGGCAAAAGCGAACGCATAGTAGCGCAGGCACTAAGTAACGTGGCGGCTACGCTTAATAAACTAAGCATGGATTGTTGCCTGTACATGAACCAGCATTTTGCGTTTATTAAGTTTCCCGATAAACTGACAACCGGTTCGTCCATTATGCCGCACAAAAAAAACCCCGATGTTTTTGAACTCATCCGCGCCAAATGCAATCAGCTACAGGCATTGCCTAACAATGTAAGCCTGCTGACCACCAACCTGACTTCGGGCTACCACCGCGATTTTCAGTTATTGAAGGAATATCTTTTTCCCGCCTTTACCACCCTCAATAGTTGCCTGGATATGATGCATTTAATGATCAACAACATTACTATTCAACACAACCTGCTGACCGATGATAAATACCAATACCTATTTAGTGTAGAAGAAGTGAACCGGCTGGTTTTGCAGGGCATTCCTTTTAGAGATGCCTATAAAAAAGTGGGTAGCGAAATAGAGGAGGGGAGATTTACTTATTCAACCGAAGTGAAGCATACACACGAGGGCAGCATAGGTAATTTATGTACCGGACAAATAGCCGGGTTAATGAAAAATGCTGTGCGGGATTTTGGTTTTCAAAACTATCACATAGCCATAGCAGCGTTGTTAAAAGCATAACTATTTTTAAGGTACACATTATGGGCAGGCTTTAGCTAAGGCCTTTGTTGTTTTATGTTAGCTCCTGCATGTTTATTTTAATTAAAATCCGTTATCAGTAAGCTAGTTTGTAGTAGTGTGTATACCAAATTGTAGTGAGCTGAATAATGACCAAAAAGTACAAGGGTGCGACGCAACAAAAGCTACATTGTAGCAATTCTGTTAGGCCCAAAAATATTTTTCCGGTACTGCATAGCCATTTTTACTATACTTCTATCTATAATCCTGGTGATCTTTACTTTTTTTGCCTTTTACCTAAAATTTTTTACCTACATAACAGCTTACTTGCGTTATTGGTTAAACCAATAGCCCCTTACTTTGGTTATTAAGAAAACCAGTAATAAATAACCCGCATTATTTTATCGGCTACATTTTTGTGAAGTAAAAAATGATAACTTAGGGTTAAATGATAAAATTTTACCACGAATGCAGAGTAGCGGAATAATTAGTCTTGCCATAATACTGGCCAATTGTCTTGTATCGTACCGGGGTTTTAAAGACCAAATGTTTTACGACCGGTATTCATTTAAGGTCGATAATATTTTATTGTACAAAGATTACAAGCGGATCGCGACCTCGGGCTTTTTGCATGTAAACTGGATGCACCTCATATTTAACATGATTGCATTGTACTTTTTTAGCTCGGGGCTCGAAAATTTTCTCGGTCCTGTCAACTTCCTTATTATTTACTTTTTTGGGCTGGTGGGCGGCAATGGCTTGTCGCTGCTATTGCACAAAAGCGATGGCGGGTACAGTAGTGTAGGTGCATCGGGGGCTATTGCGGGTGTTATTTTTAGCACAATTGCCCTGTTCCCCGGCATGAGTTTGGGTATATTGTTCCTCCCCATTTCCATTCCCGGCTGGCTGTTTGGGCTTATTTATATCCTTTATTCTATTTATGGTATACGCAGCAATAAGGACAATATTGGCCACGATGCACACCTTGGTGGTGCACTGGTTGGTATGGCCGTAGGGTTGCTAATGCATCCATCTGCGCTTGCAGCCAATTATCCCACTATACTAATCATTTCTTTGCCGGCAATATTGTTCATTATTTTAATCATTAATAAGCCATCGCTTCTATTAATAAATAACCTGTTTTACAAACGGCGGCGCCAGATAAATGTAGAGGACCGTTACAATCTTCGTAAAAAGGCCCGCCAGCAAACGGTTGACGACATTCTTGAAAAAATTCACAAAAAGGGCATCGCCAGCCTTACCCGTAAGGAAAAAATAATGCTGGAAGAATACTCAAAGCAAACACTTTAGAGTACGCTACCAGCATTGGTTGTCATAGGTTAATAATAGTTGGCGGGTGCTTTAAGCGCTGCGTTGTTTTCCACTGCGCAATAAGGCAACCAACAATAAAATAAATACAGCACCGCCTACCACCCACATCCATGGCGAGCCAACAAACCCATCGCTGGATTTTGTGCCAATAGTTACGTCTATTTTTTTTGTGTCCTGGGCAAACGCCGCCGAAGTTGCCACAAAACACAACATTATTAGGTAGCTGCATAAAAGAAAAATCCTGAAGTTTTTCATTGTATTTGATTGATGGCGAACAGATGGGTTTAACAACTGTTAACAAATAATCGTGCCAGCAATTTATGTAGCGTGGCTAAAAATGAAGTCATGGGCTTTAAAACATTAATACATTTGACATTGAAACAGGGCTTAGGTTATTGAGGTCTGAACGTTTTGGTCTGTAAATTAAAAAAAATACACATGATTTTGCTGGCAGTATTAAATGGCTTTTTTTGCCTTGCCTTTGCAGCCTTTGCCTATGTAAACCTTAACGATGGCGACTCGTGGCTTTGGGTACCCATTTATATGTTGGCTTCGGTGTGTTGTGGGCTGGCGGCTTTTGGCAAATACTACCCAATGGTATATCTGTTTGCAGTGGGTTTTTACCTGGCCTATGCATCCATTTTATTTTTCTCAAAAAATGGTGTTCGCCATTGGGTGGTTAAATACAACAGGCCAAGTATTGTAGAAGGTATGAAGGCTACTAAACCGTACATCGAAAAAACAAGAGAGTTTTTTGGGTTACTCATTATAAGTGGCGCATTGATAATGAATTATTATTTGGCTGGTTAAAATTGGTGTTGATAAATGAACGTTATAGTGAAAAACGAGCTTGAACCCCTTTTTAAAACGATTGCCAGGCAAAGTATTCCGGCCGTAGCATATGATTGGTTGCAGACAAAAATGCAGCAAATACATAAGGAGACTTCCCTAAAAACATTGAACAGCACCTTTGTTTTGCTACCGCGAAAAACAGGCCATGGCCCGTTGACCATAACTATTGTGCAGTTAAATGCCATAGCCAACAAAATACCTGGGTTCGCTATTAACGATTGGACTGCCGACCGGTTATGCAGGTGCTGGCTTTTGATGAATATAAAGGTGAATGAACCAGCGATTTACGAGGCAACCATTGAAAATCTTTTCGCCACCGCCGAAATGAACGAGCAGGTTGCCCTGTACTCAGCATTGCCCTTGCTGGCATTTCCGCAGGCATGGCTACACCGCTGCACCGAGGGCGTCCGCAGCAATATTGGCGATGTCTTGGACGCAATCATGTACCACAACCCGTACCCCGCCCAAAACCTGCCACAGCCGCCATGGAACCAATTGGTGCTAAAAGCTTTTTTTACGGGTAAAGACATTACAAAAATTGTGGGGATCGATGAACGGGCTAACGTTGCGCTGGCCGAAACATTGGTGGATTATGCCAGCGAACGATCGTCGGCCGGGCGAGCCGTGAACCCGCAATTGTGGCGATTGGTAACGCCCTTTTTAACCGAAGCCGCATTACCGTTTTTTGAAAAACTACTGGTCAGCAAATTGCCGGTAGAGCGTTATGCCGCCGTGTTGGCTTGCCATCAAAGCAACCACTCTGCTGCCAACAATTTGTTGCAAAAATACCCACAGCAGGTAAGTGCCGTGGCCGAAAAAAATATTACCTGGAACAACCTTCACCTTTTTACTTCATCCTTTTAATTTTATACAATGTGTTGCTGCCCAGTAGATGATACCCAAAAAAATGAGCCTGTTGTACATATGCCTGCAGACCTTGAGCGTATAAAAGGCATGCGCTTTTTCGATCCCCATGTGCACATGACCAGCCGCACCACCGACGACTACCAGGCCATGTACGATGCAGGTGTGGTAGCGTTAATAGAGCCGGCCTTTTGGCTGGGCCAGCCCCGCACCGGCATTGATACTTTTAAGGATTATTACAGCAGCTTGATTGGCTGGGAGCGTTTTCGCAGCAGCCAGTTTGGTATAAAGCACTATTGCACCATTGGCCTCAATAGCCGCGAAGCCAACAATGAAGCATTGGCCGAACAGGTAATGGAAATACTGCCCCTTTTTCTTTTAAAAGAAGGCGTGGTGGGCGTGGGCGAAATTGGTTTTGACGATCAAACCCCCGCCGAAGAAAAATACTATCGTCAGCAACTGGAACTGGCCAAAGAATATGAACTGCCGGTGCAGATACACACCCCCCACCGCGATAAAAAGCGTGGCACCCAACGCAGTATGGACATTGCCCTTGAACATGGCCTTAGCCCCGATATGGTTATTGTTGACCACAACAACGAGGAAACGGTAAAAGAGGTGCTTGATCGCGGCTTTTGGACGGCCTTTACCATTTACCCCTTTACCAAAATGGGCAACGAACGTATGGTGGAAATTGTGAAGCAATATGGTGCTGAGCGTATCATGGTAAACTCCGCTGCCGACTGGGGCATAAGCGATCCGCTGGCGGTACCCAAAACAGCCGCACTTATGCTGGCCCGCGGTATTTCAAAAGCCAATATTGAGTTGGTCACCTACCGCAATGCCATTACCGCCTTTGGTAAAAGCGGGCAGATTAACGAAGCAGATTTTACCACGCCGAAACAAGTAGACCAATCGGAAAAATTTGAGGGCAATACGGTATTACGTGGTGGACAGCAGCCAAGGATTGATAAAGGGTCGGTGATTATCAGGTAACAATATTTCGCTGGGTATAACGGCGTGATAGTTAAAACATTCGTAGTAAATTTATCTAATGAAAATAGCATTGCAATATGTAAACGATGCCGATGGAACTACGCAGGCTGTTCAGATGCCTTTAGGCGAATGGGAGAAAGTGCTCAATAAACTCAAAAAGTACGAGCAGGCGCTACATCTCCGGTCCGATGTTAAAGAAGCCTTTGAAGAGGTTTCAATACTAAGACAGTCAAAATGCTCCTAAGTAATCCCCAGCGATAAATTTAAAAAAGAAGCTAAACGGCTCATAAAAAAATACCCTACTCTACAACAGGAACTGGCTAAAATAGGTTTTCAGCTTGAACATGAACCAGAAACGGGAAGGCTACTGGGAAATAATTGTTTTAAAATTCCAATTGCAGTTAAAAGCAAGGGGAAAGGCAAAAGTGGGGGATGAAGTATTATCACTATTTAATTACAGAAAACCAAGAAGTTTATTTACTAACTATTTACGATAAATCGGAATAAAGTGTTGACGATAAAATACTAAAAGCTATTATTGATAGCCTGCAAATTAACCGCTAATTACCTATCTATCATTTCATTTTTGGTGCATTTGTAAGGTAACCCGCCATCTCATCTTAAACTAAAACACAATCCCAAAATACTTGAATAAACTCACAGGCTTTTTACAATTAATGCGGCCGGCCAATATGGTTACGGCCATGGCCGATGTATTGGCGGGTGTGGCCATTGCCGGCTACTTTGCCAATGGTTTTACCAACGTGCATCAATGGGGTGCCGTATTGTTGCTTTGTTTTTCAACCCTTGGTTTATATGGTGGTGGGGTTGTTTTTAACGATGTGTTTGACGCAAACCTCGATGCAGTGGAACGCCCTGAACGGCCAATACCCACTGGCCTCATCCCCATAAGCGAAGCTATGGCCCTCGGTATTTTTTTGCTGGCCATAGGCGTGCTGGCGGCCATGGTGCTAACCTTTGTTTCGGGGTTGTTGGCAGTGGGCATTGCCCTGTTTGCACTCGTGTACAACAAATGGGGTAAACATCAAACTATAATCGGTCCGCTAAACATGGGGTTGTGCCGCGGGTTAAACCTGTTGCTTGGCATAAGTATTGTGCCGGCGGCCCTTGGGCATATAGGGTACCTTGGCTTTGTACCCGTAGTATATATTGCGGCCATTACCACCATTAGCCGCGGCGAAGTTTTTGGCGGCCGAAAACAGACCCTGCAGTTTGCCAAAGGGCTCTATTTTTTGGTGATGCTTGCCATTACCTGGTTTGTTGTACACAATCAAAACTGGTGGGCTATTATATTTTTAGTTGGGTTTAGTACCATGATACTACTGCCGTTAAACCGGGCCATAAAAAACCCGGTAGGCCCAAACATTGGCGCTGCTGTAAAAGCAGGTGTGCTGGCCCTAATTTTAATGGACGCAGCATGGGCTACCGCTTTTGGCTCGCTTACCTTAGCCATCATTATTGTGCTGCTGTTGCCCTTATCGGTTTGGCTGGGCAAAGCCTTTGCCGTTACGTAAGTGCCGGCTACTGCCTAAATTAACTTTGCCACAATTTAGTCATGCAACTTTGTTGCCATCTTAATGTTACATTTACCATCCCCAAAATGTAAGCAGGCAGGCTGTTTAAGGTGGGAGCAGGTCTTTTATCATATCCAATTTATAAGCACATCGCATAGCATATGTCCGACATTTTATCCCAATCGTTTACCGTTTCTTTTAACTACAACATACACTTTACCTCAGGCCTTTTTAATATAGCCAACCCGGTAGTAAACAGCTTTTTATCGCTAAACAGGGTGCCGGGTATTCAACAAAAAATATTGTTTGTGGTTGATAGGGGCGTTATCGATCATCACCCAACATTGGCGCACGATATAGCCGCCTATTTTGAAACCTACCCGAGGGTGCAGCCTGTTTCCGAAATACTGGTAATAACCGGTGGCGAGGCAGCCAAGAACGATTACAAATTGCTCGATCAAATTTTAGAAGCAATTAACCGCCACGGTATCGACCGCCACTCGTACCTGGCCGCTATTGGTGGAGGCTCAGTGTTAGACCTTGCCGGTATGGCTGCAGCCATAGCACATCGCGGCATTAAACATATACGCATACCTACTACCGTGCTTTCGCAAAACGACAGTGGTATTGGTGTAAAAAACAGTATCAATTATTTTGGTAAGAAAAACTTTATAGGCACGTTTGCGCCACCCGTAGTGGTGTTTAACGACGAGCTGTTTTTAACCACCCTCAGCCAGCGCCACTGGCGGTCAGGAATGGCCGAAGCCATTAAAGTGGCCCTGGTAAAAGATGCCAACTTTTTTAATTGGCTGGAAGAAAATGCTATGGCACTCGCCAACCGCGATTTGCCGGTAATGAATTATTTAATAAAGCGATGTGCAGCATTGCACCTTGAGCATATTCGTAGTGGCGACCCATTTGAAACCGGCTCTGCACGTCCGTTAGATTTTGGACATTGGAGTGCACATAAACTGGAGCAGTTAACCTATTACGAGGTAATGCACGGCGAAGCAGTAGCAATGGGCATTGCCTTAGACAGTATGTATTCAACCCTGGCCATGGGCTTTTCTACAGCCGATGCTGACAGGGTAATTAGCCTTATACAAAACCTTGGTTTTGCCATTACGCATCCATTTATGCAAGTAGCGCAGCCCGACAGCCCCTTACTAAAAGGCCTTGAAGAATTTAGAGAGCACCTGGGCGGACAACTGACCATAACGCTTTTGCAGGGTATAGGCAATGGCGTAGAGGTACATGAAGTAAATACCGAAAAGTTGATGGAGGCTTCGGGCTTGATACAACAGAAGGTAGTGATGGCTAGTGAGGTAAGTTGATGGGTTAGGATAGACACGGACTGGCCTGTTGTTTTATGTATTGTAGCAGTTGCATACCTTGGTAATTTTCACATGGAAGCTTTCTACAGTTGGTAGGTAATATTCTTTTTTAAGTTTACCAATGGCATATATTCAATAAATAAAATACTTTCTCAATAATTGCTCAATTCAATTTGTGTTTACCAGTATCTGCTAAAAACGATACTGTATTACAACATTAATCTATAACTGCTTTTCGGGTCAGGATCATTTGCTACTTTTCAATTTATTAATATAAAAACTTGAAAATTTAATTAGGTGCATTAACTTCTCGCACTATCTTCAAAAAATCATCCCCAACAAACTACTGATTTTTTCATTTTCTATTTAATGCAAATTAAAATGTAATTATTTATGGGGGTAAATGCATACAGCAAATTAGCACCAACAGACGTAGTAGTTGGTTTACTAAACCAACTACACGTTAAGGTTACAAGGGCTTCTGTATCTGAAGCATTACAAAATCATCCCGATTACCCCAGCCTGTTAAGCATAAGCGATGTGCTTAAAGAATGGAAGGTTGGCAGCACAGCAATTAAAGCTGACAAAAGCAAATTAAACGAACTGCCGCTGCCCTTTGTAGCGCATATTAATAGCAAGCAGAACACATTTATTACCATTACCCACGTACACGATAATTATGTTGAATATAAAAGGCACCGGGGTGGGGGTAAATGCTAAACAGTTGTCCGAATTTTTAAGCGACTGGAGTGGGGTAGCCTTATTAGTAGAAGCCAGAGAACAAGGGGGTGAAAAAAATTACCTTAAGAAACGTCGGATGGAAATGGTGCAATTGCTAGAGCTGCCGCTTGTAGGTTGCTTGTTGGTTGGCATTGCCCTTTATGCCTGTTATTACCAATTTAAATGGCAACAATTAACGGGCCTTTACCCCGTTATTCTATTTCTAAAACTTACGGGGGTTGCTGTTACCGGCTTGTTATTGTGGTACCAGGTAGACAAGGCAAACCCGCTGCTGCAACAAATTTGTGGTGTGGGTAGCCAAACCGGTTGCAAGGCCATTTTAGGATCAAAACAAGCAAAGCTGTTTAACCTGGTAAGCTGGAGCGAGATAGGCTTTTTTTATTTTGCAGGCGGCTTAATTAGTTTGCTGCTGTCGGGTACCAATGCTGCGCCCATACTACAGGTGTTGGTTTGGTTAAATGTATTGGCTCTACCATATACATTTTTCTCCATTTATTACCAATGGAAAGTAGCTAAACAATGGTGCCCCTTGTGCCTGGCCGTACAGGCTTTATTAATTTTGGAATTCCTCTCAGCCATTCTAATTTCCCCCTCATTAATCATTCAAAATTCAGCATTCAACATTCAAAATGCTTTCCCTTCCATTCAACATTCAACATTCATAATTTTCTTTTCTTTTCTCCTCCCTCTTAGCGCCTGGTACTTATTACAACCATTGCTGTTACAAACCCAGGAAGCAAAACGCCAAAAACGTGAGTTGCTACGGTTTAAGTACGACACCCGCATTTTTGATGCACTGCTGGCCAAACAAAAGCAGGTAACAGTAAGCCCTGATGGATTAGGTCAAACCATTGGCAACCCGCATGCGGCTAATACGATAATTAAAGTTTGCAACCCATACTGTGGCCCATGTGCAAGGGCACATCCCCAACTACACGAGCTACTTGATGCTAACCCTGACCTGAAAGTGCAGATACTTTTTACCGCTACCAATAACGAAAACGACCGGGGCAGTAAACCGGTTAAGCACTTGCTTGCTATAACTGCCGGCAACAATGAAATGCATACAAGGAAAGCTTTAGATGCTTGGTATCTATCAGAGAAAAAAGAGTATGAGGTATTTGCAGCCAAATACCCGATGAACGGTGAGTTAAGAATGCAGGATAATAAAGTAGAAGCGATGAATAAATGGTGTAAAGAAACAGGGATTGAATTTACGCCTACTTTCTTTGTAAACGGATTCCAATTGCCCAACGTGTATAATGTTGGCGATTTAAAATATTTTCTTTCGGAATAGTTCCCTGAAAGAAAAGCCTTGCGGAACTATCCCGAATGTGTACAGTTTGGGAGCAGGGCAGCCAAACGCCTGAACTGCTAAAAATTAAAGGGCATAAACAATTTTGTAAATGCATTAAAACTTAAAAAGATGCAAACAATTAAAATGAGCCTTGCCAACATTAAAGGAAAGTTGAGCAGGGACGAAATGAAAAAAATTATGGCGGGTAGTGGCACCACAACTTGTACATCAACTTGTTGGGACTCCAATGTCGGAGGAAATATTTTGGGTTCTGTAGAAGTTCCGGATTGTAACACGAATGCCGGTGGTTGCCGCAGTACCTATCCCGATGCAGTGAAGGCCAGCTGTTCTTGCAGTCAGTAGCAAAAACGATTTTTGGTAATATGTTGTGATGTTACGCTAATTGAAATATTAGTGTAACATCACTTAATAATAATTTATTTTGACTATGAAAAAAGTTCTAAGTTTTCTAATAGGTATGTTTTTGTTTCTATCAAAGGCATACACAAAAGGCAATGATAGTGTTGTTTTCTTTGTTAAAAACACCTATTTAGTAACAGGCAAAGCTGATGCACAAATTTCAGTTAGCTGGAATACTTATTTTCCACTAGTTAGTTTTGGCAAGACAATTGTTAAACTAAGCAGAACTGCTAATGATGAAATATATAAAATCAAAAGCCCTGGACCAAGAATTAGGATTGACTATACTGATTTTATCATTGAAACTGGGGATACTATTTATACAGTCGTAGAAGATGAAAAAAAAACGGTAACATTTACATACGCCAATAACCCTAATTTCTTTTACCTCCAATATCGAAATAAACACTTTCTTAAGAATAATTCATCTCCGATAAGTCTTTTGTATAACGATTCCATACCTTTTGATTATGATACCTATAAAAAGTATTGTTATGATTACTACGCTAAAGAGCAAAATTTAGTAGATAGCTTTTTTGGGAGTAAGAGAGTGAGATCCAGAAATCTTATGTTACTGGAAAGTCAAAATTCTTTATTATCTGCACTGCTTCAGCCTGCTCTCGCAGGAAAGGTGATTAGTGAGGAACAAATTAGTAAATTAAAAGCTTCAGTAGTAGAGAAATTATCCCAATTAAATAAATTTCCCAGGGGAGATTTCCCATATAACTATCGAAGTTTACTTGCTTATGTAAACTTATTTCTTACCGGAAATATTTTAACTAACCAATACATTAGCGCTAATAACTATGCAAGATTGCAAAGGAACGCATCCAAAATATTTTCACGACAAGTATATCTGAATTATCTTATGAACGAGCTGTCTACAATTTCCCGAATTGGAAATGAGAGCTACAAAAAGGTAGCACGGGAAATGTATGGTGAATTAGAAAAAAGTAATCTACCGTTAACGTATAAAAAACAAATTCGTACAATTTATCGAAATTTTTTGGTTTTGACCCTTAATATTAAATCTTTTGCTGAGGTTAAAGTAAAGAATGTTGAAGGAAAAGTATTAAGGTTGAGAGATATTATACAGAATAATACCCCTACAATGATTGATTTCTGGGCTTCATGGTGTAAACCATGTATTGAGGAATTCCCGTACTTAGATTCTGTTCAACAACACCTATCCGGCTTTAATTTTATTACGCTTTCGATTGATGAGGATGAGAATAAATGGTTAAATTTTTTGAAGAAACATGAGCGATTGAATAATTCCTCCTACCTACTTTTAAACTATAAGCAAAGTAGAATAATTCGTGATTATAATATTTCTCAAATTCCTAGGTTTATTGTTTTTGATAAAAATGGAGATTGTTTATCTGGAGATTTTATTGCACCCAGTATGTCTAATTTCAGCAACCAGTTAATCGAACTTATTAATAGCAGAAATAGGTTTTAGATAGATAAGACATATTAAAAATATAGATAGCTCGATTACACTCATATAGGTGAGAAGATTGGAATAAATTACTTATCCTGCTAAATTATTGATTGATAAATAGGGTATAATCGTAGGACGATAGGTAGGCATTGACTATGGCGCTTAAGATTTAGACTAAAAGAAAAGTTTCAAGTAATATATAGTGAATTCCCTTAAGCCAACATAAAAGCAAAGATTAGCAGGAACGAAATGGAAAAACTAACTCCGGGAAGTGGTACCGATACTTCCAAGTGTAATGCCTACTGTGGTAGTGGATCGAACGTAACCTGCGGCGGTTTTTGTAGTACATGTGAAGACGCAGGAAATGCATCAAATCCGGGTATCCCGGGCGGTAATAAGATTTGTGCATAGACGTTCAATATTTTAAAAGAATAGGGCTAATGCATAATTGCAAGGCCCTATTCCTTGCATCAATATAAGAGCTTTAAGTAAAACACATACTAATGATAAAATTAACAATGTCCATCATAGGGATGTTTTTGTTATGTGAAATAGTAGTATCCCAAGAACTGTCTCATTCGCCACAAATGTTTTCGTTGAATGTACATTATAAAGAAAAAGACACAGGTCGGCTAATTTTATGGTACTCTTGTATTGCCGGAGTTTACATCAGGGACACTATCGTTCTTATGGCTGGCAAGGGTTTGTTTACCGGGTTTGCGAATGAGCCTATTTTTTCTCATTTAATTGATCTGAATAACGGTGAGAACCGGATAAGTTTTTTTATAGAGCCTGGTGCTCTTGATGTTTATGTAAGTGGAAATGAGCTCAATGAGGCTAGGCTCTTTGGCTCACCTTCCCAGGAGGAATGGGTCAGTTATTTAATAAGTAACAAAGACATTCAGGGTGAACGCGATAGATTATCTTTAAAACTTAGTAAATTAAATGATAACGCAAAAAAAGAAAGAGACACAGTTCTGCTGTTTAAATTGAAAGAACAAATAGAATTTATCAGTGATCAAATTGATAGTATAAACAAGGTGTCTGCTAGCAAGAACATAAATTACATTCAAGAGCATACTAACTCTTATATTAGCTCAACTCTACTTTATGGTCTTTTAGTTAATAGGCTGGTGGAGAACAAGACTGCCGTCATCCTCTTCGAAGAGTTAGCCAGCATGTTGCAACAGGGTAAAACAGGCCAATTAATATCTACAGAATTTGCAAAAAGGCAAATCGGAAAATCAGCGGCGGATTTTTCTGTGACGGACATTAACAGAGATACTGTCATTTTAAGTCAGTTAAGGGGGAAACATGTGCTGCTGAATTTTTGGGCAAGCTGGTGTGTGCCTTGTATTACTAAACTACCTCAGCTAACATCGTTGTACCGTCAATTCAGCGATAAAGGTCTTGAGATTGTTAATATCTCGATCGATATAAAAAGAGACAATTGGTTAAAAGCTGTAAAGAAGTTTGGATTGGCACCCTGGAAGAATGTGCTGGCATCTGATAATCCTTTCTTATCGGAAAAATATTCAAACATAGTGAGTCCAATCCCAAGTGAAATCTTGATTAACAAATCTGGTGTGATTATTTGGAATTCCGATGGGGACATGATGTTGCCTTTAGACAAGACGCTTGATTTAAGTATTAACGGTAGAAAATGAATCTTTTTTTCATCTCGATTTACATTGATGCCTAAATGATTTTGATAGGAGATGAATAATTTATCAGTTTTGTTTTGAATTCTAAGTTTTAAAAACGCGGGAGATGATAGTTGAGACTTATAATACGATGGCTGTTATAACTTGCTGGTATGGTCCTTACCCTTGGTATTTCTCGTATTTTTTAAATTCATGTTCCTTTAATCCAAGTGTAGATTTTTTTATAATCACAGATAACGAAATGATTGTACACAATAGCCCGGTGAATGTGAAAATCATATACAAAAGATTAGATGAAATAGTTGAGATCGCTTCACAGAAATTAGGGTTCCGGGTTAGTATAAACCACCCGTATAAACTGAATGATTTTAAACCGGCCTATGGCTTTATTTTTTATGAACTTATTAAAGGCTATGACTTTTGGGGGCACAGTGATTTGGATATTATTTACGGAAATATAAGAGAGTTTCTAACGAATGAGATGCTCGACGCATATGATTTCATTAGTCTACGTCATGACTATACAACCGGTTGCTTTTGTTTGTATAGAAACAATGAAACACTTAATACCTACTTTAAACGCAGCAAAGACTACAAAAAGATTTTAGCTGATTCACGCCACTATTGTTTTGATGAATATAGTTTTCTATGGGATGAGCTAAAATCTGGTAAGTCAATTTTGGAATTAGAATCTGAAACAGAAAGCTTTACCCACCTGATGAAGGCTGCTGAATTGTCGAATGAAATTAGAGTGCATTTCGATTTTATTCTAATGAAGGGTAAAACCGGCCGGATTGTTTTTGACAAGGGTCGAATTATTTATAAAAATCAGTTTGAGGCGATTCTATACCATCTGTTTTGGCTAAAGAAAGTGTACCTGCCGGAGAAAGCACCTTCTAAAATCCCAGCTACTTATTTTATAAGTCCAACCCGGATATATCATTACAGAAAGAGCAAATTGAAGTCTGTTTAAAAAGTTAGTGTTTGTTAGTGTTTTGTATGTTTCCCGTTGGTAAATATTTATACAGCAGCGAGAGGAGTTAAATGCGAAGTAAGGGCCAATGAAAACAACGTTTGCTATTTACAGGCAATTAGATGCCATGGATTGCGATCCCACCTGTTTGCCAATGGCGGCTGAATACCATGGTATGGCGAGTTGTTTACACAGGATGGCAAAGTGGAGGCCATTGACAAGTGGTGCAAAAAGACAGGGATAGAATTCACCCTACCTTTTTGGTAATCGGATATCAATTGCCTGATGTATATACATTAGGTGACTTAAAGTGTTTTCTTTCGGAATAGTTCCCTGGAAGAAAAGCCTTGCGGAACTATCCCGAATCTGAAGTTTGGGAGCAGGGCAGCCAAAGCCTGTACGGCTAAAAGCGTCAGGCACAAACCAATTTATTAACGCATAAAATTAAAAAAAATGCAAACACAAAAAATGAGCCTTGCCAACATCAAAGGAAAGTTGAGCAGGGCTGAAATGAAGAACATTATGGCGGGTAGCGGTTCTACTATTTGTACATGTGGAGACAGTATGGTAACTACCGTATGTAGTGGAAATACATGGTATTGCTGGCAAGCTGCTAGTAGTTATTGTAATTCCCAAGGATATACGACTTTCACTTGCGGTTGATTCATGCTCAATTAGTTAACAACAAAAGAATAAACAAATGTTTTTGTTTATTCTTTTGCTATTTATTGTTGTTACGAAAAAGAATAATATTGTTTTTCAAAGTTTATTACATTAAAATGTAGCAGTATTCTTGCAGCATTCGCTTTTAGTATTAAGTCTTGAGCTGAACTGCAAAAGCTACATAGTGCCATATAATTTAGAGGCGTTTGCCCTGAAATCACACGGGGTGTTTTTTTTAAGGCAGTGAATAAATTCCTATCTTCAATCAGTTATCATAATATTCAAAATCATTCTCATGAAACATCTTCTATTAGCAATAGGTACTATTATGACTTTTACCTTTTGTAACTCAACCCGCGATATCAGTACAACAACTGTTGATATTTCCGAAACCATTCTTACTGAACAGTTGCAGAAAGTAATTAACCTAATACCTACAGGGTTTGAAAGTTTAAAATACAAGCAGCTTACCCGTAAATTAAGTACTACACCTTACTCTTCAACTTTTACTTTGCATGGAACTTATGATAATCAAGTTGGCGACCTTAGCGGTAGACCTTGTTATAGGGGCAAGATTGCCGAAATGAAGACTGAGGAAGAAGCAACCCTGTTAGTAAAACGTTGGATTACGAAGGTAGGAGCCAGTATGCATAATTTAGAAACCAAAAAAGTTCCCTATCGTACAGGTGGCACACAATCAGAACTGGTAGACGGCACCTATTTTTTTTTAAACGATAGTCATGGAGTATCGGTTTGTTGGAGTAAAGATCCCGACTCTGAAATTTTTAATATCATTATTTCTGTTGTTTGATAATTGTAAGTGAATCGGAAAGAAAAAACCGCCGCTGAAAATGTGGTTATAGATTTTTTGCTCAACATCAAAAATCAATTTGAATTTGCGAGGTGGCTTTCTTGCCTTTGCAGGGTGTGTCACGAATCGCCCCATGCCTTTGGGTTTAAGTAAAACACATTGGTTTACCTTTAGCCAAATGTTTTTATGAAAACTTCCAGGGGACATATTACCTACTGTACCAATATACATCCCGGCGAAAACTGGCCCGACCACTTTGCCCAATTAAAACAACACTTTCCCCCCATAAAGCAGGCGGTATCGCCAAATGCCCCCATGGGTATTGGGCTTAGGTTAAGCAATATTGCCAGTTTGCAATTAGATGATGCGGAGGCACTGCAACTGTTTAATACCTGGTTATTGCAAAATGATGCCTACGTATTTACCATGAATGGTTTTCCATATGGCGGCTTTCACCATACCGTGGTAAAAGACCAGGTGCATGCCCCCGATTGGCTTACTACCGAGCGTGTTCAATACACCAAAAGGTTGTTTAATATTTTGGCCGAACTGTTGCCAATTGGTATGGATGGTGGCATATCCACCTCGCCACTAAGCTACCGGCTTTGGTTTAACGGGCAGTTGGCGCTGGCGCATGCCACCACCATTGCTACCCATCATATTTTAGAAATAGTGGAACACCTTGCGGAGCTTGAAAACAGTACCGGTAAAATAATGCACCTTGACATTGAACCCGAGCCCGATGGCATACTGGAAAGCGGTGTTGAATTTATAGAGTGGTATACCAAAGTTTTGCTACCCATTGGGCTCCAATATCTTAAACTGAACATGGGGGTAGATGTGATAGAGGCAGAACGGTTAATAAAAACCCACGTGCGCCTTTGCTACGATATTTGCCATTTTGCAGTAGGGTACGAAAACCATGGCGAAGTAATGCAACACCTGCAAAACAACGGCATACTGGTAGGCAAGTTGCAGGTAAGCGCCGCGCTAAAGGCCAACCTGCACGGGTATGTAGCCGAACGGTCGGCTATAAAAACAGCCTTTGAACCTTTTAACGAAAGTACCTACCTGCACCAGGTAGTAGCCAAAACAACCAGCGAAGGTTTTAAACGCTACGCCGATTTACCCAATGCGTTGGCCGATGTAAATAATCCGCAGGTTACCGAATGGCGTGCTCATTTTCATGTGCCCATTTTTGAGCGGGATTTTGGTGTTTTACAATCAACCCAAAGCGATATAACCGAAGTAATGCAACTGCACACCACCAGGCAGCAAACCAACCATATTGAAATTGAAACCTACACCTGGGAGGTGCTGCCTTTACAAATACAATTGCCCCTGCAACAATCTATTGTTCGCGAAATACAGTGGCTGTTTAACACCCTTGATGTTACCTTATGAAAAAAACTGTAGTGATTGATGTGGTAGGCTTATCAGCATCGGTAATTGGTGCCCATACGCCTTTTATAAGCCAGTTTGTTAACCGCCACGGTATAGGCAACATACAACCTATGCTGCCCGCTGTTACCACCGCGGTACAAAGTACCTACGTTACGGGCCAATGGCCTTCAGCCTCGGGTATTGTGGGCAATGGCTGGTACGACCGCGAGGACTGTGAAGTAAAATTTTGGAAGCAAAGCAACAAATTGGTACAGGCCGAAAAAATTTGGGATAGGGCTAAAAAAGAAGATCCGTTGTTTACCTGTGCCAACATGTTTTGGTGGTATAACATGTATAGTACTGCCGATTATAGCGTAACCCCACGGCCAAATTATTTGGCCGATGGGCGTAAAATGCCCGACTGTTACTCGCACCCTGCCCAACTACGCGATGAATTGCAGCAGCAGTTAGGACAGTTTCCGTTGTTTCAGTTTTGGGGGCCCGGCGCCAACATAAAAAGCAGCCAATGGATAGCCGATGCCAGCCTCTGCACCGATAAAAAATACAATCCCACGCTCACCCTTATTTACCTGCCGCACCTTGATTATTGCCTGCAAAAGTTTGGCCCCAATCAACAAGCCATTGGCACAGAACTGCAGCAAATTGACGCCGAAGTAAAAAAGCTGGTGGAGTATTACGAAGAACAAGGAGCAACCGTACTGCTTTTGTCAGAGTATGGTATAGCCCCCGTAAACAACCCCATACATATTAACCGTATACTTCGCCAACAGGGCTGGCTGCAAATACGCACCGAGCGTGGGTTGGAATTATTGGATGCGGGTGCTTCGCAAGCCTTTGCCGTGGCCGACCACCAGGTTGCGCATGTGTATGTAAATGATGAAAGCATAAAAGATAAAGCCCGTCTTCTTTTTAAAACCTTACCCGGCGTTAAATTAGTGTTGGATAACGACAGTTTGCCCAGCCACCACCTTAACCACCACCGTACCGGCGACTTTGTGCTGGTTGCCGACGAGCAAAGCTGGTTTACCTACTACTTTTGGTTGAACGATGCGCTGGCGCCCGACTATGCCCGCTGTGTTGACATTCACAAAAAACCCGGCTACGACCCGGTTGAAATGTTTATGACCAGCAAGGCAAGGGCAGGCTATAAGTTGCTACGCAAAAAAGCAGGCTTCAGGTATGTAATGGATGTAATACCGTTGGATGCCACACTCATAAAAGGTTCGCATGGTGCGGTTCACCCCGATAGTCAATATCACCCAATTATTGCTTGTAATAAACCTATAGGCCTTTCATTGCCGGTGGCTGCTACAGAAGTGTACAACGTAATTTGGAATGCATTGGTCAGTACTGATGGCTAAGGTTGCGTGGTGGTAAAAAAGCTGTTTTACAACAGTTTTTTTTTAATACCAGCATTAGTTTTTTATGGCATCGCCCGTTGCGTCGCAATCCGTTCATCGTTTTAATATATGGCATCAACTAACTTCAAAGTAAACACTACAAACCAATCTTACACAGCCTCTACGGCAGTTGGTACGCCGCCCGCCTGCGGCATATTTTGCAGGTAAGCATAAATGTCGTTTTGCGCATTGGTGCTAATGCCTTCGAGCAGCACTTTTTGGTAGGTTCCATCACTAAGCATTTCGTATGCTTTGTCAGTATCACTCCATTGAATGTTGAAATAATTTACCAGTTGTTTTTTTAGCGCATTGTTTTGGATAGGTACACAAACCTCTATACGATGGTACAGGTTGCGGGTCATCCAATCGGCCGACCCCATTAGTACCACTGCCTCTTCATCTTCACCAAAAATAAAAAGGCGGCTATGTTCAAGATATTGGTCTACCAGCCGCTTAACCTTTATGTGATCGCTTATACCTTGTACACCTGGCGCCAGGCAACAAATGCCCCTTACACAACATTGCACATGCACCCCCGCCTGGCTTGCTTTGTACAATTTTTCTATCATACCCGGCTCCTCAAGGTTATTAACCTTAATGCGTATTATGCCCTTTTTGCCCGAGGCCATTTTTTGCTTTTCAATGTCAATAAGCTGGTCAAGCTTATCTACCATATTAAATTGCGACACCAATAAGTTGTAAAACTGGTACCGGGTGGTATTGGTATCGGTGGGTTCTTTTTGTAAAAATTTAAACAGCCTCAACAATTCATTTAACAATGTATCATCGGTGGTCATTAACAGGTGGTCAGTATAAAACCGGGCAGTTACCTCGTTAAAATTACCAGTGCTTACAATGCCATAGGTATTAGTTTCATCGCCGCTTTGCCTGCGCACAAGGGCTATTTTAGAATGTACTTTTATATGCGGCAGGCTATAAATCATTTTAATGCCGGCGTTTTTCATTTCGCGGCTCCAGCGTATGTTGTTCGCCTCATCAAACCGTGCTTTTAATTCAACAAAAACGGTTACTTTTTTACCATTTTTGGCGGCCGTTATCAGCGAATTAACAATATGCGAGTCAGCGGCTACCCGGTATAAAGTAATGTATATTTCGGTTACCGAAATGTCAACGGCGGCCTCGCTAAAAAACAACAGCACGGGGTGGTAACTATGGTAGGGCAAATGCAGCAGTATTTCCCGATTGTTCAGTAGAGTAAAAACAGACTGGCCGCTCTGCATTTCGCTAATCAGTAGCTCGGGTTGTTTATGGTATTGCAGGCCTTTGTTAAACGATGGAAACGACGCGAGGTCGCTAAGGTTGTGGTACCTGCCTCCCGAAAACATTTCTTCGTATTGTAGCGAAAACATAGCTGCGAGGTACAACTGAATATTTCGTGGCATGTGCCCTTCAAACAAAAAACGCGAGGGCGGCGCATAGTCGCGTTTGCGCAATTGTCTGTCAATTTTATTTAGCAGGTCCAGGCTAAATTCATCGTCAAGGTTAAGCTCGGCATCCTGGTTAAACTTAATGCTGTACACCCCAACAATTTCCAACCCCGGAAAAATAGCCGCCAGGTTTTCTCTTATTACATCATCAATAAAAACCACACACTCTTTGTTATGTAACGGGGTAAGCACATAAAACCTTGGTAGTTTGTTGCTTGGTATGTTTACAATGGCGTACCGCATGCTTAATCCATCGGCTGCCCGTATCGTAACCACAAAATATAGCTGGTTGTTTTGCGGGGTAAATTTTTGTGCCGATTTGCCTACCTGCAGCCAAATAGGTTGTATGTGTGGCTGCACTTTTGTTTGAAATAATTCTTTTAATTCGGCCAAATGTTGGCTGGCAAGGGGCAGGTCGTAATAAAAATGAATATTGTTTTGCTGCAGGGCAGGCAATACCTGTTTAGCCAAAATGGCACCATAGTATTTTAACTGGCGGTTTATTTCTTCCTGCATTTCGGGCAAAATACTTTCGTTATCATATACCCCTGCTTTAGCCTTTGTTTTGGCGTTAAGTTTGGTCAGCGCAACCACCGCAGGATATCGTACCCTAAAAAATTCGTCGAGGTTTGATGAAAAAATAGCCAGGAATTTTAGCCGCTCGTATAGTGGCACTTTTTCGTTGGCGGCTTCGTGCAAAATGCGCAAACTAAAGCTAAGCCAGCTAAGGTCTCGGTTATGCAAAGTTGTTTGCATGGTAGTTTATAGTGTAAGTTAAGCAGTAGGATGGCCAGTTAAAATGGCAACCCCGATGAGTTTACAATAATGGTTTCGGATGCGTTACCCACAAACACGGCAATAGCAAATGCCAACACCGAAATAATAATACCGATCATAAAACAATTGTACGCCAGCCTTATTAGTTTAAACTTTCTTGCCAGCACCACGCCTTGCTGGTAAATATCTTTTACCAGGGTGCGGTATAGGTAATCGGGCTCCATCATCATTTGTTGCATGGCTTTTTCATATACATCAAACGGGGTTTTGTGGTAGTGGCCAAAAAACAGCAGGTTGGTTTTTTTGTCAATAATATCCTGGTCGCTAAATGTACCGCGGTTAAGGCCTGGCCTGGTGGCCAAAATAGAAAGTATAATGGTAATCAAGGTAAAGCTCAAAAATATAATGGTGGGGATGGTCAAAAAAGTTTCATCCTGCAGGCGCCGTAGTAGTACAGTTATTATTACCGAAATGATAATGGAATTTACTGAAATGAGGATGTTGGCTTTACCATCGGCCATATCGCTAAGCTTCATGTGGTTTTCGCTGGTTAAGCGTAACATGGTTTGTATGCCCTTGGTGGTAAAGTTGTCCTGCTCCCTAATAATGGCTGGTGTGTCCTTGGTAATTTCAGGGCTTTCTTCAATCTTTTTTACACTCTTTTTTAGTTTTTTAAGGTTTATTGCTTTTTGCCCGGTTAGCAGGTCAATACAGTACGAAGTGTAATAACGGTGGCGTTTTAGTGTCACCAACATATCCTTATCCCACAACAACTTATTTTTTACTGCATCCCGCAGTTTAATTTCCTGGTACAACAACACACTTATTTCCTTAAACTCAATGGTGCCAAAGTAATACGACTCTGCGTCGCAAATTATTTCCTGTAACAGGTTGTAAGGGTCGGCAAAATAGCGGGTGCTTAAAATACAGTCTTCAATGGTTTTAAGCAGGTCGGCATCGGTAGTATGTTGTTGCATAAATGCACGCATAAGGTCGGCGCCTCTTTTTTCGTGCATGTCTGCATCGCCCACAAGGTAACCGGTATCGTGAAACCAGGCAGCCACATAAATGGCCAGCAGGTCGTTTTCAATAAGCTGGTAATTGGCCGATATTTCGCGGGCCCTGTCCACCACCGTTTTGGTGTGTTGCAGGGTATGGTAAACAAGGGTTTTTTTTAAATTTTTTTCGTGCAGCGCTGTTACATGGTCTTCAACGGCCTTGTAAATAGTAGTATAATCCATAAACGTGTTTAAAAATTTAGGTTGAAAGTTGATCCCAACGGTATATTCAATAATGTTTTTTCGTTTGACAACCCCACTACTGCAGAAAGCATCACTTTATTAAATACGGCGTAATATAAACCACCCCCTTTTGAATATTGCCATTTTTTTGAAGTTTTGCCGGGCATCCAAACCCATCCCAGTCAGTTAAAAACCATTAGGCGCACCGGGCCGGGTTAAAAAGTACGATTTTGTATCAAATAATTTTATTCTTTGTTGCATGTTTAGCTGCGCCATGGCTTTACCTGCAAGGCAATTTTTTCTAAAACCCGTTAAATAATTGTTTTCGGTGCAGTAAGCTGCCAATATAAAATTGCCAGCAAAATTAGCAGGCTACCTTTTTGCATGGCTGTTGGCATTATACTTAAATACAAGAATATTGGGCAAGCCAACATCGGTTGCCTCGTTGCTTATTAACAAGTCGCCCCAGGGGGTAAAGGCCATGCCCTCGGGCTGCTTAAATATTTTTACATTAATAGGGTACACCCCTTTTACCTCGCCGTTTTGCCCTGCCACTACTATTGCTTTGTTAACCGACGATACAATGTACAACTCGCCGGTTAGCGGGTGTATTGCGGCAGCCGAGGGTTTAAATTTTACCTTCTTTTTTTTCATCAGGTCGGCTACCGTTTTAATATTGATTACATACAGCGGTTCGGCATCAAAGGCATTTTTAGCAACGTCAAACGAGTAAGCGGTCAATCGGTTTTGGTCGTCGATGGCGCAATCTTTACAAAGTAATACCAGCTTTTTTTGTAACGGATTATAGTAAAGGCTTTCAAACTCATTAAACCCTTTAAGCCGCGGTTTATACTGGGTAGCCTCAAGTTTGTTTTTGTCAATAAAGTAAATACTGGTTATAGTGCCATTGCTTCGCAAAACATAAAAAGTGCTATCCACCAGCGATATATCTTCATAATCGGCCGGAAACGAAAAATGCCATTTTTGTATGGTAGCATGGTTGGTTACGGTTAGCTTGTATAGGTACCCTTCCTCGTCGTTAATGCTAAACACGCTGGTGTCTTTTGCATAAAAATAAAGACCTGATATTTCGTTCATTTCGTTATGCAAATTAATAATATAGGGGCGCTGCAGGTCGTAGGTTTGTATGGCTGGCAGGGTGCGAACCTTTGCTTTTTTTTGTTTGCACATGGGCAGTACAGCCATCAATAATATAGCCGGTACCAATTTTAGTAAAACGGCCATACTTATAGCAATCAAGTGGTGTAACAAACGCATATTATGGTTCTATGTTTTTTAGTAACTGCCTTATGGCAACGTAAATATCAGTGGCCGTACAAAGTACAATTAAAATTTTTTCTGCTTTAATTATACGTTTAGTAAGCTCAAAACGATAGGTATGTTGCAGCGTTCAACAATAATTGGTTTTGTGATTAAAACAAATATGCCATTTTTAGATACTCATTGCAGGGCGGCGCAATTATATGCGCTAAAAAACGAAGTAGTAAAACCAATACCTTAGCGCAATGAGAGTTTTGATTGCGATTGCCTTTTTACTTCCGGTCCAAATATTTGCGCAGCCGACAACGGACTATACGGTAAAGGGCCGAACAACAGGCAAGCTTCCACAGGTGGCGTATGGGTTGGGCGACGATAGGCTGGGTGGCGCTAAAATGGGTTATATCGATACCAGTGTGCTGGTAAATATTGCCGACTCAATAAACGATCAATACCTGCTGCAGTTATCGGCCTACCACAAAGCGTATATCAATAAAAATTTTATTCGCTTAGATAGTGGCGGCAGGCCTCCATTGGGCGGTTATTTAACCAGCAGCTTTTTAATTACAGGTGATGATAAGTTTGACTACCTGGACATTCATTTAAACGAAAAATTACCTTACAAAACATGGATGGAAACCAATCCATCAAAAATAGAATTGCTTATTTACGGGGTGCAATGTAATACCAACTGGATAACCCAAAAGCGAAGCGCAGGCGAAATAAAAGAAGTTTCGCTGCAGCAGCCTGAGGATGATGTGGTTAAGGTTACCATCAACCTTTTGCACAACCAACATTGGGGTTACTCGGTATTTTACTCGGGTAATAACCTAATAATACGGGTGCGGCACAAACCTAAAAATCTATCAATAAAAAACCTTTCAATAGCTATTGATGCCGGGCATGGCGGAACCAATAGTGGTGCTAAAGGGGTTAATACCAATACCTACGAAAAATTGTATACGCTGCGTTTTGCCGAAGAGTTACAGCGCCTGCTGCGTCATAAAGGCGCCCGTGTAACCATGACACGCACCGCCGATACCACTATTAATAATGTTGACAGGGTAATACAACTACAGCAAATTATACCCGACGTTGCTATCAGCCTTCATTTAAATTCGTCGGGCAGGGCTACTGCCAGTGGGGTTAGTACCTATTACAAACACATTGGCTTTAAGCAATTGTCCACTAATATTTTAGATAAAATGCTAGACCTTAACCTGAACGAGTTTGGCAATGTGGGCAATTTTAATTTTGCGTTAAATGCCCCCACCGATTACCCCAATTGCCTGGTAGAAATTGCATTTTTAAGCAATGCCGCCGATGAGAAAAAGATCGTTGATCCAAGATTTCAAAAATCGGTGGCAGTTAAAATATACCGTGGAATAAAACAGTGGCTCCGTAGCGCCGGGCAATAAGCCTACGGCAGCTTTTCGGCAGCCTCGTTATCAATAAACCAATATAAATTACCGCTTACTGGTTTTATTATTTGCGCGGGTACAAGCGAGGGCTCGTATTCGCCATTCAATACTTTATTAAGTGCATGGGCCTTAGCAACCCCTGCTACTAAAAATACCACGGTTTTTGCAAGGTTTACTACTGGTGAGGTAATGGTAATACGGTAACCGTCTTTTGCCGGAACAAATACCTCGCTTACCCATTTTTGGTGTTCAAACACCACAGGCGTACCCGGAAAAAGAGATAAAGTATGTCCATCATCGCCCATGCCAAGCAAAGCAAGGTCAAAGGTGTGTGGCTTGCCATCAAAGTATTGGTGCAACAGGGTTTGGTACTCAACAGCCGATTGTTGAGGCGCTACATCGGTACGAATAATATGTACCTGTTGTGCAGGTATGGGCACATGGTTTACCAGGCATTCGGTAACCATACGGGCATTGCTGTCATCATGCTCAAACGGTACATATCTTTCATCGCCAAAAAACAGGTGTACTTTACCCCAGTTAATGTTAGCGGCATAGTTTGCTGCAAGCATCTGGTACAGCGCTTTGGGGGTAGAGCCACCCGAAAGCGCTATGGTATACCGGTCGTTTTTGGCCAATACAGCTTCCATATCTTTTACTATAAACTCGGCCAGGCCGTTGCTAAGGGTGGCAATGTCGGGGTACTGTTTTATTTCCATAGTTGGTTATTCTTTAGTTGCGTTTACATTTATCCAGTTTCGGCCGTCGCGGGCTATCAATGCTTCGGCATCTTCGGGGCCCCATGAGCCCGGTGCGTAGTTAGGAAAATTCATTGGTTCGCGTGTTTCCCAGGTTTCTAAAATAGGCATAATAATTTCCCACGCAGCCAGTACCTGGTCGGCCCTCATAAAATGGGTGGGATTGCCTTCCATCACATCCAGCAAAAGCGTTTCATATGCTTCTGGTTCCATGCCGTCAAATTCCTGTTTATAGTTAAATATCATATCAACCGGGTGCAGGTTCATATCTGGCCCCGGTTTTTTTGCCTGAAACCTAAGCCGGATGTCCATTTCGGGTTGTATACTAATGGTTAATCTGTTGGGGCGCCACGTTTGGGTGGCCACTTCAGGAAAAGCAAAATTGGGCGCTGGTTTAAACTGAACGGTTATGCGGCTCGATTTTTCGTGCATACGTTTACCTGTGCGCACATAAAAAGGCACGCCCTGCCAGCGCCAGTTATCAATATAAAATTTTGCTGCAGCAAAGGTTTCGATAGGAGAATGAGGAGCCACTTTGGCCTCCTGCAGATAGCCCTCAACCTCATCGCCTTTAAGCCAGCCGGCGGTATATTGGCCACGTACCGCCATCTTGTTTACTTCTTCTTTTTTTATACGCCTGATGGCATTCAATACATCTACTTTTTTGTTCCTGATCTCGTCGGGTTTAAACGATACCGGGGTTTCCATAGCAATCATACATATTAATTGCAAAATGTGGTTTTGTATCATATCCCTCATGGCGCCCGATTGCTCGTAATAGCTACCACGGCCTTCTACCCCTACTGTTTCTGCAACGGTTATTTGTACATGGTCAATATAAAACTGGTTCCAGGTTGGTTCAAACAATGCGTTGCTAAATCTAAATGCCAATATGTTTTGTACGGTTTCTTTTCCCAGGTAGTGGTCAATGCGAAATATCTGTTCTTCCTTAAAATGTGAGGTGAGCAATTTGTTAAGGTCACGTGCATTTTCAAGGTCGTGACCAAACGGTTTTTCAATTACAATACGTATAAAACCCTCGTGGCAACAAAGGTTAAGACCCGCCAGTTTTTCAGTAATACCCGATACCAGTTGTGGCGATACCGACATATAAAAAAGTATGTTGGGGGTACCACCGAACTCAACAGTTTTTTCCTCTACAATTTTATCTATGCGTTTAAAGCTTTTGACATCGTTTGCGTCAAAGGCCAGGTAGTTTATGTTTTTCGAAAACTCCTTCCAAAGGTTGCGCTCGTCTTTGCGGCGCGAAAACTTTTTAATACCATCGGTTAAAAATTCGCGGTAGCTTTTATCTGAATACCTGGTACGCCCTAACCCATACAGGTTAAATTTTTCGGGCATTAGTTCATCAATAAACAAATTAAAAAGTGCAGGGGTAAGTTTTCTATGGTTAAGGTCGCCGCTTCCGCCAAAAATAAATAGCAGCGTGGGCGCCAGCCGATCTTTATCGTGTATCATGGTTGTTTATTATACTAAAAAAGGTATGCCACCCTTTGGTAACGGGGCTGGTTTAAAGTTTTTAGTCAAATGGTTCTATTGTTTCCACTTTGTGTGGAAGGAGCCTTCTTCACCAATTTTTTGATAGGTGTGTGCGCCAAAAAAGTCGCGTTGTGCCTGCAATAAATTGGTGGGTAAGCGTGCGGTAGTGTAAGCATCAAAATAGTTAAGGGCCGCCATTAGGCCGCCAACCGGTATTGCATTGGCCGCAGCCTGCGTAACTACGCCTCGTAAGCCTGCTACAACTTTTTGTGCAATAGTGGCCACCTCAGGGTGTAGTAAAATATTTTCCAAATGCCCGTCCTGCGTAAACACTTCATTAAAGGTGCCCAGCAACTGCGACCTGATAATGCAGCCACCCATCCAAACCCTTACCACTTTTTCCAAAGGTATTTGCATGTCAAGGTCGGTAGAGGCTACCTGCAACATGCACAGCCCCTGTGCATAGCTTATTAAAATGCCCATGTACAAACCATCGTGTACCTGTTGTATAAAAGTGGTTTTATTAATGGTTAATTCAATTGCATTTTGAGGGTATAGCGCTGAGGCAATAACGCGTTGTTTTTTTAAGGCGCTTATGTTGCGCATGCCAACCGCATTGTCAATACAGGGTATGGCCACGCCAATATCCATAGCATTTTGCGAGGTCCATTTGCCGGTTCCTTTTGCGCCGGCGAGGTCTAATATAACGTCAAGTGTATAAGTGTTGCCGTCGTCCTCTTTTTGTTGAAAAATAGCTGCGGTTATTTCAATTAAAAACGATTGCAACGCTCCTTCATTCCATTTGGTAAACACAGCTTCCAATTCGGGGTTGGTTAGTCCGCCAATGCGTTTTAGCAAGTCATAGCTTTCGCAAATCAATTGCATAATTGAATACTCAATACCATTATGTACCATTTTTACGTAGTGACCAGCGCCCCCATTGCCAAGATAATCTACACAAGGCGTCCCGTTTACTTTTGCTGCAATTGCTTCTAATATGGGTTTCAGGTATTCGTATGCTGCCTTATCGCCACCTGGCATAATGCTTGGCCCAATGCGGGCACCTTCTTCGCCACCCGAAATACCCACGCCCATAAACCGTAATCCCTTTTGCTGCAAATAGGTAACACGGCGCAGGGTGTCAGTGTAATGGGAGTTTCCACCATCTAAAATAATGTCGCCTTCCTGTGCATGTGGCAACAGGTCTTCAATAACACTATCTACCGGCTTGCCTGCTGGCACCAGTAGCATAATTTTGCGCGGTGTTTTTAGCAGGGCCATCATTTCGGTAACCGTGTTTACTCCCCTAACGTTGTTGGTAGTGGCGGCTGCTTTTTCAAGCGCATCGGTTTTGGCCTGGTTAATATCATAGCCAACAACTGCAAATCCATTATCGGCCATGTTAAGCAACAAATTGCTTCCCATAACCCCCATGCCTATAACGGCAAAGTCGTATTGCGCCTGGTTCATACAAATATTTTTTTAAAATTTTAATTTAAAAATAATTAATAAGATAAGCCGATGGTAAAATATTGTTTCGGACATCGGCAAAAAAATGAGGGTCCAGGCATTGTATTTTTTTTGCTTGCCGCTATTTGGTACACTCAATGCTGAATATAAAATGATGATAAAAAAGGCTGAATAAAATTACCAACAGTACAAGAGTGCTACCTCTATGGTAATAGAGGCAGGCTGCAACGACTTGCAAAAACTGCTACGAAGCCCGGTTCCAAAAAATATTAGCACCAGATTGCGGATAGCTATTATTTTTTTATAAAACTAAACAAAATGAATAAGATAGTTGACGGGTTTAATGACTACCGGGTTAAAATGAACGAGGTTATACTTAGCAAAAACAGCCTGGTAACAAAACGCTTGTGTAACCTTGATACTTATACGTACAATGAAGGTTTTTGTGAAAAAAAAACAAAAGAAATGCCTGGGCTGGCATTAGGTATGGTGTTGCGCTGATGATTGCATAAAATATTACTTTGGCAAAAGCTTTAAATTAGGAGTGACTACCGGGCAGATGTACGAAATATTTTTGGTGGCTAATATTGTACGAGGCATTATTACAATACCACCTACACGCCGGGCTGCGGAGTATTGGGAGGCGCTATAGGAAGGATAATTTTTTCATGCACCGTAACTGCCAATCAGCAGTTACGGTGCATGGTTTAACTCGTTATTTGTCAGCCATTACTTTTTTCCAAAGCTCCGGTATGCGCTTTATCCATACCAGTTCTTTTTTTCGGGTAATTGCCTCGTCGGCAGGTGAGCCAAAATAGGACTTGCCGGGCTCAAGGTTTATGCCTACGCCGCTTTGGGCAAATACTACTGCGCCGGCACCAAGGGTTAGTGTTTTGCTTACGCCCACCTGTCCCCACAGCGTAACACCATCCTCAATAGTGTTACCACCGGCAATGGCTACCTGTGCTGCAAAAAGGCAGTTTTTTCCAATAAGGTTATCGTGGCCAATGTGTACCATATTATCTAGTTTGGTACCACGGCCTAAACGTGTTTCGGCCGTTACGCCGCGGTCAATAGTGCAGCCGGCTCCTATCTCCACATCGTCTTCAATAACTACGTTGCCGCAGCTAACCATGCGCTTGTACCATACCTCGCGGTTTTTTTTGGTGTTATAATAAAAGCCATCGCTGCCAACTACGGTGCCTGCCTGTATTACTACGTTGTTGCCAATTGCCGTATAATCCATAATAGTTACATTGGCATGGATAACACAGTCATCGCCAATGGTTACCTGGTTGCCAACAAAACAATTAGGCATAATAACGGTATTGGATCCTATTACCGCACTCGCGCTAATGGCTACTGTTGATGGCGTAAACGGCCTGTAGTGTTGTACAATGGTAAGGTAGGCTTCAAAAGGATCGGCCACATACAACAGTGCTTTTCCGTGGGGTACTTTTACCTCTTTTGTATTAATGATAATAAAGGACGCTTCGCTTTGTAAACACTTATTATAATACTTTGGATGATCAACAAAAACAAGATCGCCGTGCTCCACGCGGTGTATTTCGTTAATGCCGGTAGCCATGGCTTCGTTATTGCCAATGATGTCAGCATGTATAAGGTTGCCTATAAAAGTGAGGCTAACCGGTGACGGAAATTTCATAAAAAAAATTTTGCCAAAGGTACAGTGCGCAAGCAGCTTGCTGTTATGTTTTGTAAGCGCAACAGCTTTTGTTTGTAGCTTTTGACTTTGCAATTCATCACCCTAAAAAATCATTATTGTAGCAATAATAACTTGCAGTCAATATCACTTTGTAAAATTCAATATTGACCTGGTGTTGGGCAATGTACATTCACAATTAAATGGTTTACTAAAATCCATGTTCACATAACCTATACATTAGTGAAGGTATAAGGCCTGTGCGCTATTTTTTTGCTGTTGTTAATGTAAAATATTTTTGCTGATGATGCTTACAAAATAGTTGCCGAACGGTAACAAAAATGGCTACGATTAGAAACACTGAAACCATAGGCCATTGCGTGGCCATATAAATCTTTATTGGCTGAAACCCTTTATTCATAGGTGTTTTAGCGTATGGCTATAAAGCGGGGCACTTAACCATGTACGATAGTTTGTTGCTTAATTCGGCAGGTTTATAAAATAAAGAGGTCAATAATATTTGTCCTTATTAACACTCTAAAAAAAAATTGTGAATAAAATTGTTTAAGAAATTTTTTGTGCATAATAAAAGTATTTTTAATATTGTGTAAGGAATTTATGTTCCTTGTACTTACTAACCCATCCATATATGAAAGCCCGGTTCTTTACCGGGCTTTTTTAATGCTCCAATGCCACGTTACTATACCATAAATAAACCCTTTAATGTACTGTCGCAATTTACCTCTACACAGGGTAAGGCAACGCTTGCTGATTACTTTGATGTACCCAAAAATGTTTACCCTGTTGGCAGGCTCGATTATGATAGTGAAGGGCTGTTGATACTTACTGACGATGCCTTGCTAAACAAACGATTGCTTGACCCCGCAAACAAACATGAAAGGCAATATTGGGCACAGGTAGAGGGAACAATAACAAGTGACGCATGTGAAACCTTACGCAATGGTGTTGATATAAGGGTAGAGGGCAAAAGCTATACAACCCGCACCTGTAAGGCATTTGCCATGGATATGCCACCAGTGGCGTGGCAAAGGGAACCACCTATAAGATATAGAAAAAACGTAGCCGATAGCTGGTTGAGACTTATATTAACCGAAGGTAAAAACAGGCAGGTGCGGCGCATGACAGCAAAGGTTGGCTTTGCTACGCTACGGCTTATAAGGGTTAGTATTGAACAGGTAACATTGGAAGGCCTGCAGCCCGGCCACATAAAAGAATGGAGCAGGGATAAATTATTGAAAGGCCTGTTTGGTTAGTGAGTTCTTTTTTAATTTTTTAAGAGGTTGCTGTTACATGCTCAACAATATCCAAATCATTGTTTAGTACCAACCACTCGGTATCGTAGCCTTCTTTTATTTTACCAAGCCTGTCATTAACACCAATGGCCTTTGCGGGATAAAGACTAGCCATGCGCAATGCTTCGTGTAATGGTATGCCAATTTTATTTACACAGTTTCGTACACCATCAATCATAGTTATGGCCGAGCCGCTAAGTATACCATTCGATACAAACTTATCGCCTTCGCGTTGGTGAGGGTAAGGTCCATTGGGGGTTTCGGTTACTGCATCGGTAATAATAAACAGCCTTTCGCCCATCACCTTTTTTGCAATGGCAATCACTTCAAAATCTACATGATAACCATCGGGTATAATGCTGCTCATAATTGTTGAGTGGTACATAATGGCACCAACCATACCGGGCTGCCTGTGTTGCAACGGGCTCATGGCATTAAACAAATGGGTGGCCACGCCAATACCCTCGTTAAATGCCGTGCTGGCTTGCAGGTAAGTAGCATTGCTATGCCCTGCTGATACTATTATACCCGACGATTGTATAAGCGACACCACCTCGCTGCTGCACACCTCCGGCGCCAGGGTAATCATTTTTATAACACCTTTGCCATACTGTAATAAATTGGTAACCTGCTCCAGGGTTGGTGTGTAAATCAGCTCTTTTATATGTGCTCCTCTTTTAGTTTCATTTATCCACGGGCCTTCTATGTGCAAACCCAAAATGCCTTTGCCACCTTGTTGCCAATACTGGCCAACTGCATCAATACAGTTGTAAAATACTTTGGTGGTATTGGTAGCAACGGTTGGCTGGCAAAAATGTGCACCGCCGCTAAAACAATGGCTGTACAAACGCTCCAATGCATAAGGGTAGGGGTGCATAGAAAGCAGTTTGCCACCAGCGCCATACACCTGTATATCAATAAAGGCCGGCACCAAACTATTTGCACCAAAGTAGATGGTCTCCATGCTTTCGGGTATCTCAACAGTTGGCACTACAGCCGTTACCACACCATTATTGGTCAGCACGCAATGATTAGTCAGCCACTGGTGGCCGGTAAAAATTTTTTCAGCACAATATGCTTTGGTCATATTAATTATTGAAGTATCCTGAATGGATCGGCATCTTTATAAAATGGAAATTTAGTGCGCACCTCCTCCAACTCATTTTTATTGATGGTGATGGTGGCAATGTCTTCGTCGTGGGCCTTTTGATAAATTGGGTGGCCCATAGGGTTTACCAACATACTATCGCCGCTGTGGTACAAACCATTGGCATCAGTACCTACCCTGTTTACGGCTGCTACAAAACATTGGTTTTCCACTGCCCTTGCCTGTAGCAGTGTTTTCCATGCATGGTTGCGGGGCTCGGGCCAGTTGGCTACCAATATTAATAAGTCATATTCAAACGCTTGTACATCGCCGTCGGGCTTGCCATTGTCGCCCTCCCCGTTAGTGTGCAATGGCTGCGATTGACGTGCCCATACCGGAAAGCGCAAATCGTAGCAGATCTGCAGGTTCACCCTCCATCCCTTAACCGAAGCAATCAATCGTTTGTGGCCCGGCAGGTAGTGGTTGTGTTCGTTGCCGTTGGCAAATAGATGGCGCTTATCGTAACAGCCCATTTGCCCGTTGGGTAACATCCATACCATGCGGTTGTAGTAGTTGCCGCCGTCTTCCATCATAAGGCTGCCGGTAACAATTACCTTTTTATCGGCACTTATTCTTTTCATCCACTGCATGGCCTTACCATCCATGGTTTCAGCAAATTTTTTAGGCTGCATACTAAAGCCGGTAGTAAACATTTCGGGCAGTATCACAACCTCTGTTTTTTTGGTTATGCTGTTAATTTTTGACTCCAGCATGTCCAGGTTGGCTTTTGTATCTTCCCAGTATAAATTGGTTTGTATTAATGATAGGGTTAGTGACGACATTTGTTTGTTTTGTTTTGGTGACTGATGTGAACCAAAGCCGGTTTTTTGCCTTTCTATGTAACTATTGACAATCCTAATTGCGTTAGGTAATGTTTCTTCGCGCTGCTCACATGTCAATACTAACTTCACCTTTTGTAATGTCAATGCAAAATTTATGATCTCTCAAAAAGTTAAGTCCTATTACACCATCATAATTACATGTAACTCCGTGGGCTAAAAAGTCATAAACCTGCACTTTAAAATCAGTCTTTATAATTCCCAAACACTCCAACTGGTCAATGTTAAAAGTTTCTACAACTATAATACCGTTTAAAGTTTCTATTTCTTGTTCGCCTTTGCTGTTTTTTAGTTCGTAGCCCCAAAAATATAAAACGTTGCTGTCAATGGTGGTGTGTGTTACAGCCGTATCAAGCGCAAGCCGAAATTTAAATTTGCCTTCAATAGAGGCATTTATAATAATTACGTCCTGGTCGGTGGGGAAGGTTAAAAGGGAAATTTTATATTCTTTTCAACAGTCCTGTTTTACGATGTTGTTTCAGTCGCCTGCAAAAGCAATCGTAACAGTTAAGTAGTCGGCAGTCTTATCTCTAACGATATAGCAAACTTCTTTTTTGTGTTTACTATGAAATAAAACAAAGCCACTTAAAACTGATGTGTTCTTCATTTCGGGATCGCCTAAAAGCATCCATTCGTCGGGATACAACTTTTTAAGTTCGTCAAATGATTTATATAAATTGTCCATCATCGCTATATTTAATAGGTAAATTTACGACAAACCGATGAGGTTATAAAAGCCTGAAAATGTTGACCGGACTGTTATGTAGCATTACACAAAACATAAGTAGTTAACTTATTGCTGCCTTCCCAATCAAAACAATTACCGCCCACACGCAACCCGGCGCTTTACAATTTATTTAGCGGGCTTTGCTTTTAGCTCATTTATAACCGGCGCAATTTCTTTGTGCTCATATCCTTTTTGCAACAGGTAGGCGTATGTTTTGGCCTGCCGGTTCAGGTATTGCTCATTCTTTAAAACATCCCATTTAGTACGGGCTAATTTTTCCAGTTTGTGTTGGTAGTCGGCAGTGTCAATTTCCTTTAGCCCTTTATTGATGCAATAGGTACTCACATTTTTTTGCTGCAAGGCATACGCAATCTTTTTTCGGCCCCAGTCGTTCATCCTAAATTTTCCGCCGGCAAATTGTATGGCAAACCGTTCTTCGTTCAGGTAGTTGTCCTCAATCAGGTTGCTAAGTATTTCTTCTGCTTCTGATTTAAATAAGCCAAAGCCATACAGTTTTTCTTTCACCTCGCTGTGGCAACGTTCCTGGTAACTGCAATAATGCCTGATTTTTGGCAAAGCCTCGTCTTTGGTGAATCGTTTTTTTTGGAGCATGATGTTTATAAAAATCGTCCGGAGCGTAAAGTATTGGTACAGGAAAACTGAAAATTTGCCGGCCTCCCACACATAAAAAGTGCCATCATAAGTGCATTGCAGGTACGCCCGGCAAATAATACGTCAAAATTAAAACAATCTTGTGGTCTGTTTGGACGCATATTTTTGCGTAATTAACAAATTACAGTAGGTTTGTTTCTTTACAAACCAATTCAGACCAACACCATGAAGTTTATAGTTTCGTCTTCGTCGCTGCTCAAACACCTGCAACAGATAAGTGGGGTAATCAATTCAAATACCGTTTTACCCATATTAGAAGACTTTTTGTTTGAAATTGAAAATAAAAAATTAACTATCGTAGCCACCGATCTTGAAACCGTTATGCGGGTGCAAATGGAAGTAGAAAGTAAGGATAACGGTCGCGTATGTATTCCTTCAAAAATATTAATGGACTCTTTAAAAAACCTTGCTGATCAACCGCTTACCCTTGATATTGATAAAAACTTTGCGGTAGAAATTACCAGCGATAGTGGTAAATACAAGGTGATGGGTGAGAACCCCGACAATTTTCCCAAAGAGCCAATGGCCGACGATACTACCGCTTTTACCATGCCATCGTCGGCATTGGTAACCGGCATTAATAAAACCTTGTTTGCTGTTAGTAGCGACGATCTTAGGCCTGCCATGACCGGTGTGTTTTTTGAGCTTACGCCCAATTCCATCCAGTTTGTGGCTACCGATGCACACCGGTTGGTTCGGTATAAGCGCACGGATGTAGTTTGCCCCAAAACCGAAAATTTTATCGTGCCTAAAAAGCCTTTAAGTCTTTTAAAAAATGCGTTGCCCAATAATAATGACGAGCTAACTATTTCGTACAATAGCAATCACCTGTTTGTTACACATGGTACTACGCAATTGATTTGCCGTTTGATAGATGCCCGTTTTCCTGACTACAAGGTGGTGATACCAACCGATAATCCATATAAGCTGGTGGTTAATAAAAACGATTTTCAGGGAGCGCTGCGCCGCGTTAGTGTATTTAGCAATAAAAGCACCAACCAGGTTGCGTTAAGCATAAGCGGAAGCGAACTACAAATGTCGGCACAGGATGTGGATTTTAGTTTTGAAGGAAATGAGCGAATGAGCTGTCAATACGATGGCGAAGATTTGCAGATTGCCTTTAACGCCCGCTTTTTAATTGAAATGTTGAACGCCGCCGAAACCCCCGAAGTAAAAGTGGAACTGGCAACGTCCACCAAAGCTGGTATTTTAAAGCCAACCGAGGTACAAGAAAACGAAGACCTGCTGATGCTGGTAATGCCGTTGATGTTAAATAACTAAACCACCTACAAATACTATTTTAATCAAAAAAATCCTTCCGGTAAATGGACGGATTTTTTTGATTTTTATAAACACATACATTGAAAGTTTTGTAAACAATTTTTTTGAACCCAGCAATTAAATATTAATGATTCTTTACTTGCGTCGCACTCTTATACAGTTTGTATTCTATTGGACTCATCATTATTTTAGCCTCTCCTCTAATTCAATTCACTAATAATTTGGCAAGGCATGTTCAATAATATCGTTCAATACTTTCAAACGCTTGACCAGCACCCGTTGCAGCGGCTGTTGTTTTTAGTAGGCGGTATGTTGTTGCTTTGGCTGATAAAAGGCGCCATTCCATTGCGATCGCTTAGCTATCGTAAAAATAAATTAAGGCATGCCACAGTCAATTTTTCATTTACCATTATTCACCTTATTATTCATACCGGTTTTGCGGTGGTCATTATTTTGTTGTCCGATTGGTTGGTCACTAGCCGGTTTGGCATTATTCAATTTACAGGTGTTTCTACACTTGCCGGTATTGGCATTACCATTTTGGTATTGGATTTTTTTGGTGGGTGGCTGGTGCATTTTACCAAACATAAGCTGCCATTGTTTTGGCGCTTTCATGTAATACACCATGCCGATAATAATGTAGATGTAACCACTGGTTTGCGTCACCACCCGGTGGTGAGTGTGCTGCGGGGCTTGTTTTTTTTAGCTGGCGTACTGGTGGGCGGTGCGCCTGTGTACGCAGTCATAATTTTTTAAACGCTGCTGGTGCTGGCTACACAATTTACCCATGCCAATATTAGTTTACCCTGCTGGCTCAATAAAGGGTTGTGCCGGGTGCTTGTATCGCCCAACATGCATAAGGTGCATCATCATTATCAGCAACCGTATACCGACAGTAACTACGGGGCAATATTTTTTATCCGGGACCGGTTGCTGGGAACTTTTATTACCCTGGAGCCAGGAAAAATCGAAGGCCTCGACCGTCATTATCCCAACGAACGCGATGAGGATTTTGCAGAGTTGATGCGGCGGCCGTTTAAGAGGCAGATGTAAAATAATGTAGACTTAAGTATTATGACAGTGGTTACCATTAAGCCTATTAAGCAAAAAACTTTTATACCAAAGGCAACAATAAAAAAAGCCGTTTAAGAGGCTATTGAAAAATTTGGAAAGTGCAAAAGCGTTTGGGTGAGAGTTTAGTTCTGCTCAAAAATTTGTTTATAGCAACTGACTGAAAACAATTTCAAAGCCCCGCCCAAAAATGCTACTTTTTATGCTGGAAAAAACAGGTCCCGATACCCGCTCAATTTTATTTCACGATTATTGCACTTTCGCCCAAAAACAGTTAATTAAAAATATTTGAATGACTACTACCGCACTCATCCCCGCCCGCTATGCGGCCACCCGTTTTCCCGGCAAGCTAATGCAGGTGCTGGGCAACAAAACGGTGATACGCCACACGTACGACAATACCTTAGCCACCGGCCTTTTTACTGATGTAGTGGTAGCAACCGACAGCCAAATTATTTACAACGAAATTGTAAGCAATGGCGGCAAGGCGGTAATGAGCCAGCAGCCCCACGAAAGTGGTAGCGACCGCATAGCCGAGGCAGTCAGGGATATTGAAACCGATATAGTGGTAAACGTGCAGGGCGATGAGCCCTTTGTGAAAAAAGAGCCACTTGAAAAGTTGTTGCGGGTATTTGAAGGCGAAGCGGGAAAAAATGTACAGGTAGCTTCGCTGATGCAGTTAATGAAAGAGCAACAGTTTATTAACGACCCCAACAATGTAAAGGTGGCGGTGGACCGAAATATGAGCGCTATTTTTTTTAGCAGGTCGGTAATTCCTTATCCACGTAATACTACACTAGCCATACCTTACTACGAACACATAGGCGTTTATGCCTTTAGAAAACAAGCCCTGCTAAATTTTACGTCGTGGCCAATGACAGCGCTGGAGGCCGCCGAAAAAATTGAATGTCTCCGTTACCTGGAGTACGGCGTACCCATTAAAATGGTATTGACCGACTATATGGGGGTGGAAATTGATACACCCGAAGACCTGCAACGGGCGGCTACATTTTTGCAATACCAGCAGTCGTTGGGCTTATGGGTACCCCACCAAAACAAATAAAGCCTTTACCTTCGCCTTTCTAAAATTGGAAAGTACATGAGCAAGTTTCGCAACTTTAAAATGGTTGATTACATAGTGTATGGCCGTGGAAGTTTTAACCAGTTGGATGAGATACTGACCCCCCACCGTACCAACGGCGCCCCTATGATATTTTTGGTCGATCATTTTTTTGAATCAAAAAGCGGTGAGCCCAACTCGCTGGTAAGCCGTGTGCCGGTGCAGGGCAACGATAAAATCATTTTTGCTAATGTTACTTACGAACCCAAAACCAAACAGGTTGACCAACTGGCTCAAAATCTAAAAAACGAATTTGGTACCGTTAGCGGCGTAATAGGCATTGGTGGCGGCTCTGCCATGGACCTTGCCAAGGCCGTAAGTTTAATGATGAACAACCCGGGCTCCTCGGCCGACTACCAGGGGTGGGACCTTGTAAAAAACCCCGGCGTGTACAAAGCCGGCATACCTACCCTTAGCGGTACCGGCGCCGAAGTTAGCCGTACTACCGTATTGACCGGCCCCACCAAAAAGCTGGGCATGAATAGCGACTTTACCCCATTTAACCAAATAGTGCTTGACCCTGAGTTGGCTGCCAACGTACCAGCCAATCAACGCTTTTATACTGGTATGGATTGCTACATCCATTGCATAGAAAGCCTGCAGGGTACCTTTTTAAACGAGTTTAGCAAAAGCTATGGCCAAAAGGCATTGGAGCTGTGCCAGGAGGTGTTTTTAATTAAAAATGACTGGAACCAGGAAAGCGACGATAAACTAATGATGGCCAGCTATGCCGGCGGTATGAGCATTGCCTACAGCCAGGTTGGGGTGGCCCACGCAGTTAGCTATGGCCTTAGTTATTTGCTGGGCACCAAACACGGGGTAGGCAACTGTATTGTAATGAACCATTTGGAAGAATACTACCCCGAGGGTGTAGCTGAGTTTAAAAAAATGGTTGAGAAGAACAATATTGACATTCCGACCGGCATATGCGCTGGCCTTAGCAACGAAGACTTTGATAAAATGATAGACGTGAGCATGGTAATGAAACCACTTTGGGAGAACGCCCTTGGAAAGGATTGGGAGAAAGTGATTACGAGGGAAAAGTTGAGGGCGTTGTACGAGAAGTTGTAGCGCCCTGGCCTTTTCAAAAATTAAAGAAATAAAAAAGCGATATCTATTGTAGATTTCTATATAAAGAAGCACTTCAATCAACTGCAGGTAACAATGAGTTTTATAAAGAGTCTCTTTCAAAAAAAAGTAGCACCTATTAATTCAAACAACGAATTCTGGGCCTGGTTTGTTAATAACGAAAAAAATTTTCATAAAGTAGTGCAGCAAAAAGGCAACATCCAAAAAGAGTTTTTTGATAAACTTTCGCCAAAACTTAATGAATTAAAAGATGACTTCTATTTTTTGACTGGAATGTATGACGACACTACAGTAGAATTGGTAATTACCGCAGAAGGAACCATAAAAAATATTGTTTTTGTAGAAGAATTAATTGTATCCGCACCCGAACTAAATGGCTGGAAATTTACCGCTTTAAAACCCGCGTTAGACATAAAGAATGTAAATATTGAAATGGCAGGCTTACAATTTAATAGAAATAATATAAGCTTCTACGCCAATAATTTATTCGAATACCCCGATGAAATTGATATAACCATTGTTCACCATGATCTTAATATTAAAAACCGTACGGCAATAATAAATGGGTGTTATATTTTTTTAGAAAATTATTTGGGTGAATTAAATTTTGCCACCAACATAGATAACCTGAGTTTTCTTGAAAAACAGGAAGTAAATGAAGTACTTATACCAATAGAAAAACTAAAGGATTTTTTGAGGTGGAGAGAAGAAGAGTTTATTGAAAAATATGATGGTGTAAGACGCCTGACAAGTGACGATCCATACGCTATTCTTGAAGCAGAGCTGGAAAATGGTAATGTTTTGGTAGCAGTAATCAATACCGACTTGATGAAATGGGATGCAAAAGCTTCTCATCCATGGATCATGAATATTAATATTAAGTACGATAAAGCGCTAAATAATGGTTTACCTACAAACGATACTTATTCTCTTTTAGAGAAGATTGAAAACGATATTTTAAATTATCTTAAAGATGAGGTCGGATATTTAAACATCGGGAGGCAAAGTGCCAATGGAAGTAGAGAAATTTATTTTGCCTGCAAAGATTTTAGAAAACCATCGAAGGTTTTAAATGAAATTGTTAAAAAATACGCCTCGGACATGTCTGTAGATTATACCATTTATAAAGACAAGTATTGGCAATCGCTTAATCGTTTTGTAAATAACCATTTATAGAACTTAATTGTCATACTGTAGTTACCGCTTCATTACTTTCTTTTAAAGCAGCTCAATCCAGGCAAAATAGGATAGCATTAGCAATTTTTACACGTTCCCGTAACTACCACATCAATAACCGTTGGTTTAAAACCTTCGGGCAGTTGTACCTCCGGTGTGGTTACATCGTCAAGGCAATAAGTGGTGCTGCATACATCGCAGGTAAAATGCACATGGTTATCGTGGTGGTGGCCTTCGCTGCAATCATCTTTACACAACGCATATTGTACATTATTGTCGGTAGTAGGTATGCTGTGGATGATGCCTTTTTCAACAAAAGTTTGTAAAGTGCGGTAAATGGTTACGCGGTCAATGGTGTCGTCGGTACGCTTATCAATATCGCTATGTTCCAGGGCGCTATCCTGCTCATAAAAAAGTTCCAGTATTTTTTTGCGGCTGTCGGTAACACTTAGCTGGTTACGTTTTAATATGTCCGATACATTTATTTGCATGTGGCAAAGGTATTCTATCCTGGGTTGTTGGTAAATACGCCATTTACAAAGCGGTTTCCGCCAGCTTCTTTCAGCAAGCCTTTAATATCTTTTTTTAGCCTTGTCATTTCTTCAACCTTTAGCGCATCGTATACGCCGCCACGTACCTGGCCCTTTTTATCAACCAATGCAAAAAACTGGGTATGAATAAATTGATCTTCCAGTTTTTCCACATTGTTTTTAGGATCATCCAACAGGTAACTATTGCGGGCGGTTTTGTACAGGCTGTCTTTTCGGCCTGTTACCAGCAACCATTTTTTGTTGTCAATTTTCATGCTGTCGGCATAAAACTTTAGACGGGCAATGTTGTCAGTTTCGGGCTGTACCGTGTGGGCTAAAATTAAAAAATCAGGCTCGTCTTTAAACTCAGCATAAATGTTTTTCAAGCTGCCATTCATGCGGGGGCAAATGCCTTTACAAGTAGTAAAAAAATATTCCACTACGGTTACCTTACCCGTTAAATCGCGTTCGGTAATAATTCGTCCGTCCTGGTCGTCAAATGCAAATGGTTGTACATAGCTGATCACTGGTAGTTTGGCCTTCCAGTTGTCGGTACCAACAAAAACAAAAAATAAGAATGCTGCAAACAGCACTATAAAAAATGCAATATATCCTATGGTCTTCTTCATGCTTAGTGGCTGGTTAAAAAGTTTTGCAAAGTTACCTGCCCCCGGTTGTACTATGCCGCTATTTATAATTATTTTATAAAATAATGCAACTTTGTTGCAAAAGGTTACCTTTACACATATTTTTTATGAATATGAAAGTCAACTGGGATGTATTGGGTATTACCACCTCACTGGCTTGTGCTATACACTGCGCCATACTTCCCCTGTTTTTAACAAGCCTGCCATTATTTGGTTTTGAGATAATTGAAAATATAACATTTGAAATAGGCATGGTGTCGCTTGCCTTTTGCATCGGCATTTTTTCGCTGTACCATGGCTTTAAAAAGCACCACCACAGTTTTAAACCAATGATTGTTTTTACGGTTGGTTTCGTTTTTTTGGTGTTAAAGTTGTTTTTTATTCAATACGAAAACTGGCTGCTGATACCGGCAGTTATTTGTATTGTAGCAGGGCATGTAATTAATTACAAATCGTGCCGTTTGCATAATCACGCACACGCTACCGATTGCGATCATGAAAAGATTATAAATTAGTTAGCTCAGGTTATAGTTGGTTGAAGTAACCTGAACCATCAAAGGCTCCTTTAATTTATGCAGGTTCCCCAAAAAATGGTGTTAAAAAAAGGAGGCAAAATTTTTGTTCAACAAAAAATTGCGGTACTGAGTTACTGACTTAGTTATAGCTTAAAATAAGACACCGCTGTTAAATTTGGTTGGAAAAATAAGCGAGAAGTTTTAGACACAGGGTAACGGGCAAGGCGTAGTATAGTAACACAAACAATAAAAAAAGTAAAAGTATAGGCTCGCAAATAGGCGGGATTTTCTGAATAAAACAATCATTAGAAGGAGGTTATTGGAAGTAGTGTATTAAACGCAATTGCCAAAAACATTTACCTTTGTCCACATTTAATTTGTTGCCATTGGACCTTTTATTTCGAATAATATCTAAATACTATAAACTATGAAAATGGAAAAAGCTATATTGGCCGGAGGATGTTTTTGGGGAGTGGAGGAGTTGATACGTGACCTTGCCGGAGTAACTAAAACCGTTGTTGGCTACACGGGCGGTGACGTGCCTGATGCCACCTATCGCAATCATGGCAACCATGCCGAGGGCATTGCAATTAATTTTGATGCCGATACAATAACCTACAGAACAATATTGGAATTTTTTTTTAAGATACACGACCCCACCACCCGCAACAGGCAGGGCAACGATAGGGGCGCCTCGTACCGGTCGGCTATTTTTTATGTAGATGAACAGCAGAAGCAAACCGCCGAACAGTTAATTGCAGAAATGACCGAGTCCAAAAAATGGCCCGGCACTATAGTAACGGAGCTAGTGCCTGCGGGTGATTTTTGGAATGCAGAAGTAGAGCATCAAAACTATTTACAAAAACATCAGGGAGGGTATACGTGCCATTATATCAGGCCGGAGTGGACGTTGTGAGTACAAACTAAAAAAGGTCGCCTCAACGGGCGACCTTTTTTAGTTTGTAAGCTTTTATTAGAAAGGCTTACTTATAAGCTCACAATTTGGCAGTACAACTTTTTCAGGTTTTTTGCTTATAAAAAATAGTCCGAAACCCATGATGTTTCTTGGTTCAATTTTAAAATTGGGTGTTGGGTGGTCAATTTTAACGGAGGTTGTTTTTGCGACTGGTACATGCAAACAAATGGCTGGAAGGGCCATGATATCACAGCCCTGGGTACAGCCCAGGAAACACCGCCTAAAATGATTTTAAGCCCAGGAGGGGCGAGATACTATCGCTTACAGTTTATAAAGTAAATCTGCGCTGTCGATGGTAGAATTGTTGCTACGTCGCCGTCAGGTTAGTAAGTAGATAATAAAAATTTATACAACCTCGTTTATAAAGGGATGATATTGAAAAGATATTATCTCGCCAATTCAGGGCTTGTAAAACGAATAGTTATAAGTGTCCGCGGGCTCTACCCGCGGCTGTGATATTACGGCCCTGTAGGCCTTTCAATTAAACGATACCAAAAAATAAAAAATAGCCTGTTTTTTGCTTTGTAACACGCAATTCTTAGTTTAGACTTAGTAAAATCACGGGCCTCGTCCCAACCTGTTAAGCCCGGTAAACTGGCTTTCCCGTAGGTGGTTTTGTAGGTTTTAACATCAACATCGTATTTAGCCCGCATACCGCTTAGCTGGTGCAGGCTGCACAGGCGGTTATTAGCGAGATGTTAAGGAGGGGTGAGGATCATTTATCCTTTCCCTTCTCCCTTATTTCCGTTAGCAACCGGCTAAAATATTCTGTCAAACTTTCGCCGGGTTTTTTTTGCCGGGTGGTAATGGCCTCTGTAAAACTGTCGATAAAAAAATTGTATTTATTAAAGTTCTGCTGAAGTACCGCTTCATCTTCCACTCCCCAAAAACCGCCCTCGTCCATTAGCCAGAAATCTGATAGATATTTTGTAGCCAGGTATTTGAATAAACGCATTTACAGCAGGTGAACCTCTATGCCGGCGTATTGGGTTTTAACTGAAAGGCTGTACAAATATTTTTGCGTTGTCGTATTGGTAGCATCGCCATAAAATTTCAGGTGCAAAGTGCTACTCATACGACCATTGGATAAAAAACAGAGGTTGACGGTTTCGCACCCGGGAGGCCTAAAACTAATTCCATAGATCAAATTAGTATATTCCTTTTTCCGCAACCTGCCAGTTAAAAAATTGGTTTCGTAAATATGGTACTTCCATTTAAAATTTTCGGCAATATCTTTTACTTCCTCAATTAAAAGTGGCAGCGCCTTGCTGTTCTTACATCTTCCCTTATAGTGAAAACTTAACCCCATAACATTATTTTGGCAAGTTAATCATCCATACAATTCCTCCAGTTCCAACACCTTTATCCTTTTACGTATAGCACCGGCAGTACGTTTTAAAAGCAACTCCATTTCTTTTGCCGAATTATTTTCGCAATACATTTTGGTTAGTTGCGCATCTTCCTTTTCCGTCCAGGGGGTAAAGGCGGCTGCCTTTTGCCGGCGTATATCGCCCACTGTGGACAGGTTGGACTGCATTGCTTTTTTAACGTTGCGATTGGCTGTGTTTTTTGTGCTGCCGGCATAATATTTTTGTATGGCCGATTCCTTTTTTTCCGCTTTTGTCATCACCTTTAGCACCCTTATTTGTGCAGCCGGTGTATAGTTTTTAGGCAACAATGTTTCGGGTATATGTAACAGGTATTTTGCGCGGGTAATGGCCACGTATAGCAGGTTGATTTCTTCATTCAGCCTTGCTTTGTCGGCTGGGTTTTCTTTATCGCTCAACGACTTTTCCAGCTTTTCTTCATTAATAAAATCGTTTACCAGGTGTACCGCATCGTACTCCATCCCCTTACTGCGGTGCACGGTCGAAAATATGATCTCAGCCTTATTTCTTTCATCATTGCCCACATGTTTAGACTTAATGGTTTTTATAAGATCAAATATGTCATCGCCATATTCTTTTACAATTTCAACCATCATGCCCAATTGCATATCCTCTGTTTTCTCAATATATTCTTCCAGGTCTTCAAGGGAATTCATGGAGGCAATTAACTTGTCTTTTATCTTACCACGATTGCCATTATTCAGGTGTAACACATCGTATAATGATGCACCTTCATCGGCGTAGGTGTAGGAGTTTATGTTGCCTTCAAAGTAAATATGCTTCAGGTCTTTTTTGTCGTTTACATACTCAATAGCTTGTAACAACAAACCCAGGTTGGTTCGGGCCAATACCGCTTTGGTTTTGTTTTCTACACTTGTTCCGGCACCGGTTATCGTTGCCGGCTTGTAATTATCAAGCTTATTTTTCCACTCCAACACGTTCATTGCCAAATTGGCTATTGGCTGCGCAAAGCGAAAGCTGGTACCAAGGTGCAGCGTATCAAAAGCTACCCTGTCAATGGAGTTAATGGCATACCGCCAGCCATATATCTGCTGGTGCGTATCGCCCACAATTACCTTAACGGCAGGTTGGTTTATAAACACATCCAGCATAGCAGCACTTGCATCCTGCCCCTCATCAAACAAAATATAATCGTACGAAAGGTGCGGGTTACTAAGCTGAAATTTTTTTAGATAAAAGTCGTGGATGATCTCTATTTCGGCGGTATTCATTTTACTTAACAGCAACCGTACCTGCTGTTGTATATAATCGTAGTAGTTGGTAACAAACGTTTTTGCTTTAGCATCTTTTACCACATTAAGGTAGTTAAGGTCATGCACCTTTTTTTGATCGCTATTGCAAAAGTAGGTCAAAAATTTATTGATGTGGTTGGCCACAATGTACTCCGCATGTTTTTCGCCACTGGCCTGCAGGCCAAGCAGTTCGGCTATTTCGTGTGTCTTATATCCGTTTGCCTTTACCTTGTAGTTGCTGCGGTATACAATATGTTTAAAAGCCAGCGAATGAGCGGTTTCAACAGTTACATTGGTCAGGCCTTTTTCAACAAATTTTCGGTCGGCCTCCAGTTTTACGGTACGGTTAAAAGCCAGGTATAATATTTTGGAATGGACGGGAAGGCGTTTTGCATATTCAATAATGGTGGTAGTTTTGCCCGAGCCTGCAACAGCATTTATTTTGATGTTTCCTTTGGCGACAATAATCGCTGTCTGCTCAGGGGTTAATTGCATACATACTTTTTTACACAACCAACCTATAATTGTTGATGGTTGATAGTTGTTTGCAAAAATAGCCACCAATAAGGCTATTTAGAAGTTGTTATAATGTTTAATTAATGTGTTCTGAAACTATTTGGCTAAACGCTTATTTCGCAACGTTTCTTTTATATATGATAGATGTTTGCTTTGATTTTACGACCACATAATTAATACATCGGTATTAAGACTTTTGTGTGATAAAATCAATAAAGTTATTAATTGACAATGCTTTAAAACACAGTTGCAGCATGGCTTTAAAATGCAGTGGCAGCATGATACTAATGGCCAATTGTCAGTACAGAAATAAATTGAAACTTTAAGCATGGCCTCCCTCTCTATTAGATATACACCCGCGGTCCTTTTCCTTTTAAAGAAGGTGTACGCCGCGGCATGCGGATGTGGTAGAAAGGGACCGGGGGTGAGGTTAAAAGCTGCATTACGAAAAGAAAGTAAAAGAGTGCGACGCAACAAAAGCTTAATAGTAGCAACACTTCCCGGCTCCCCCAAAAATAATTAAACAGGTAAGTTTTCCGTCATTACCCTCTACACATCACAAATTTGAATGCTTTGCTTTAACGATGCCAATGGATCGGGCCTTTTAGGAATAAACTCCTGCGCAACAAAACCTTTGTAACCTGTTGCTACAATAGCTTTCATAATAGCCGGGTAATTTAGTTCCTGTGTGTCATCAATTTCGTTGCGGCCGGGTACGCCTCCGGTGTGGTAGTGCGATATGTAGGGATGAAACTCCTTGATGGTAGCTATTACGTCGCCTTCCATAATTTGCATGTGGTATATATCGTACAGTAGTTTAAAACGGTCACTGCCTACCGCCTTACATAAATCGGCGCCCCATTTGGTATGATCGCACTGGTAATCTTTATGGTTAACTTTACTATTAAGCAACTCCATTGACATAGTAACCTTATATTTTTCGGCGGTTGGCATTAACCGCTGAAGGCCAATGGTGCAGTTCTTTAAACCTTCTTCATCGCTTATTCCATTGCGGTTTCCCGAAAAACAAATGATTTGGGCAAGGCCGGCTTTGGCAACCAACGGAATTACTCTTTCGTAATCGGCCACAAGTTCGTTGTGCAGTTTTGGATCGTTAAAGCCCTGCCCTATTCCTTTACCCGCACCCCATGGCATAGCGCAGGTAAGGCCATATTTTTGAATGGTAGGCCACTCATCGGGGCCCTGCAACTCAATAGAGGTCATGCCCATTTCTTTAGCGGCTTTACACAAGGTATCAAGGTCAACCTTGGGATAACACCATTTACAAACCGAGTGATTTACATTTCCATTGAGCGACATACCGGCCAGCTCTTCTTTCATAATTTCGGCCTGTGCGCTTTTGGGTAAGGCTGTTGCAGCAGTAAAGAATGCAGCAGTACCGGCAAGGTTTTTTAAGATGTTTCTACGGGAAAGTTTATTATTCATATGGACAATTTTTTAAGGTTTTGCAACAAAGGGGTATGGAAATATCAACACAGAGTTAATTTATTTTTTTGAGAATTCGATCACCTTTGTGGTAGCAGTAAAAAATATTCGTCAATTTTACACTAATTAAACAAAAGCCATATGAAATTTTACAACAAACACTTGCTACTATTGCCTGTTTTGTCCCTTATTGTAATGATTGGTGCCTGTAATAGCAGCGTCAAAGCCACGGGTGGTAAGGGCAAAACCAGCAACGGTAAAACGCCTAAAGTAATGGTATTTACAAAAACAGCCGGGTTTTACCACAAATCGATACCCGCAGGCGTTGCTGCCATACAAAAGCTGGGTATGGAAAATAAATTTATGGTGGACAGTACAAAAGATGCCATGATGTTTACCACCCAAAATTTACAACAATATGCAGCGGTAATTTTTTTAAGCACCACCATGAACGTGTTGGACGATACGCAACAGGAAGCATTTAAAAAATATATACAGTCGGGCGGTGGCTTTGTAGGTATACATGCAGCGGCCGATACCGAGTACGACTGGGAGTGGTACAATAAACTGGTAGGCGCCCAATTTCTAAGCCATCCAAAACAACAAAAGGCGGTGGTTGAAATAGTAGATGCCAGCAATGCTTCCACCTCTTTTTTACCCAAACGCTGGGAGCGGTTTGATGAGTGGTACAACTACAAAAACATTAATCCTGATGTTAAGGTGCTGGCAAAGCTGGATGAAAGCAGCTACGAAGGGGGTAAAAATGGCGACAATCACCCGATAGCCTGGTACCATAATTTTGATGGCGGCCGCGCTTTTTACACTGGCTTTGGCCATACTGATGAAAGCTATGTTGAGCCAATGTTTTTGCGGCATTTGATGGCGGGAATTACCTATGCCATAGGAGATAATAAGCGCAAAAAAATGTAGCGGTCATATTTATTAAAAATAGCCGGTTCAACCATGTTGGTTTAAACCGGCTTTTTTATAATAGCTATTTCTGTTAAAATGAAAAATTCAGCTCACTTTACCTGCAGTAAACCAACGTGCCCCTTAAATTTTTTTTGACTGGTTATTATATTTTTTTTTGATACGGCCGTCGTGTTGTTCCGAGGCATAGAAATCCTTGAGGGCTTTTACAGTTGTTTTATTTTGAGTATTGATATGTATTTCAGTTTATCGGTTAAGGAGTTCTGAAATTTATCCGTTTGTTTTTATCAGTTTATCATATCAGCAAGTACCTCTTGTGGGCCGCTTACATTTCCTATGGTATTTACCTGGTCAAAATAGTTGAACCATCCAGCTCTATCTACCATTGCTCAAATTGTTGGGCTGCTTCCTTGTCGGGAAATGTCCATACGCCAAAGTAATCATAGCCGGCGTTATTATAAATTGAGGCGTCGTTTTTACCCTAACTCACAATCTGAGCGCCGCTATCTAACAGTTGCTGTATAGCTGGCCCAAGCGCTGTAAGGTCATTCCCTTTTTCTTCGGTTGACAGGTGTTTCCATGCTTGTTTCGATTTCCGAAGTTTAATGAAGGTAATATTAGGTTTTGCAGTTTTGTTTAGAATACTGAGTGTACTGTTTACCTGACTATAAAAAAAATTGAATAATTTTTAGATGTTTAACGAGCTATAAAATTGATAGGGATGGTCATTAGCTAAATTACTACAGTCATTACATTGGCATGACAGGCATTGATTGGCAGGGCCTAAATTTAAACCAGAATTGTTTAGACATGGGTTTATTTGTTTATGATTGGCTGATGCGGATACTTCCAACTTATAGATATTAAAACATTTAAATGATTTGTGTTACTTAATCATTAACCTAAACGTAAGATTAATGCGCGGCGATAACACCGATTTAGTAGGTGGCAACCGGTGTAGCCAATGGGTTTGCGTTTCGCCTTTCATAACCAGCAAACTACCATGTTCTAATAGCATTAATACACTTTGTTTGGTTTGCCGGTGCTTAAAAGCAAATTTGCGTTCGGCCCCAAAACTGAACGATGCAATGGCGGAGTTGGCTACAATATCTTTTTCGTTGTCGGCATGCCAGCCCATAGCTTCCCCGCCGCTGTGATAAAGGTTTAACAGGCAGCCATTGTAAATGTTACCCGAAAGCTTTTCGGCCAATTGTTTAAGCATTACCAACTCTTTGGTCCATGCAATTGCCTTACGTTCAATTTTTGAATAGGTGTACGATACATCTTCATCGCCGTACCAGGCCATTTTTCGTTTGGTTACTATCTTTTTACCAAACATCATAACCTCATCATTTTTCCATGCTATGGTATGCATTAGCTGGTTAAAAGTTTCACCAGCAACAGATCCGTTTAAAACAATTCCAAAATAGTTAACTGCACCATCGCATGGCAACCAATTGCGGCTGCTGTCAGTATCATTAAAAAGTTTTACGTTGGTGCTCATTAAGATTATTTAATGCCGTTACACTGTTAAAAAAGGTGACAACCCAAGGGCAAATTTTGTGCGACGATAGCCCTGGTTAACAGTTAATAAACCAGTTGGTTGACCCGCTACTGATGCAGATGACTTATTTTGCAAAATATGGGCATCGATTTCCAATGTATCCCATCTTACAAAAATTATAATTGTATGAAAATTATTTTACTGAATTGCCTCTTATTGCTTTCGCTTTTTTCGTGCGGCCAAGCGATGGAATTTGAAAAATACGACCCGCCCAGCACAATGATAGTGCCCGAACATGTGGTTACCAGGTCCAAATTTCCTTTTGTTGATATTCACAACCACCAGTATAGGATGAACAGCCAAAACCTGGCTGATTTAACTGGCCCGATGGATAAAATGAATATGGCCGTAATGAATAATTTAAGTGGCGTGGGAGGCGATGTGTTAAAACAATCGATGAAAAACATCAGGGCCAATGCACCCACTCGTTTTACCGTTTTTACCAATATAGATTTTAATGGCGTAGGCCAAAAAGGCTGGACCGAAAAAGCAGTAGCCCGCCTTGAAGATGATGTAAAGAGCGGCGCAAGCGGGTTAAAGATTTATAAAAGCCTTGGCTTTTCGGTAAAAGATAATACGGGCAAAAGGGTGGCGGTTGATGACCCGCGACTTTCCGCCATTTGGGAAAAATGTGGCGGGTTGGGCATACCCGTTTTGATACACACGGCCGACCCAAAACCATTTTGGGATCCTTTAAATGAAAGTAACGAGCGCTGGCTGGAACTAAAAACACACCCGGGCCGCAAACGCAGCGATACCGACCCCGAACCTTTTGAAAAGCTAATGGAAGAGCAGCACCATATTTTTAGCAAACACAAAAAAACCACGTTTATTGCCGCGCATTTTGGATGGTATGCCAACGACTTGCAAACGCTTGGTAAATTGCTGGATACGCTGCCCAACGTAGTGGTTGAGTTTGGCGCAGTAATAGCCGAACTCGGCCGCCAGCCCATGGCTGCCAAAGCTTTTTTTACCAAATACCAGGACCGGATTTTATTTGGAAAAGACAGTTGGGTACCTGAGGAATACAACACCTATTTTAGAGTGCTGGAAACCAACGACGAGTATTTTCCCTACCATAAACGATATCATGCCTTTTGGCGTATGTATGGTATGGGCCTGCCCGACAACATTTTGAAAAAGATCTATTATCAAAATGCATTACGTATTGTACCCAATATTGACAAATCGTTGTTTCCAAAACCTTAACTACGAATTAATTGTTTTAAACCCACAAGCCAATGAAAAAAGCACTTTTATTAATTAGCCTCTTGTTTATGATTGGTGTTGTAGTAATAAAAAAAGAAAATATGACCTATCGGCAATCCTTTCTCAAAGCGTTTTATCCCGCTGTAATGTCTATAAGTAAAGTCTTTTCGGCTAAATCTAAAGTCTTGGGTAACGATAAAAACGTGGCGCCCACCCAGTCATTTTACAATCTATCGTTTAAAAATATCGCTGGCGAAAAAATAAATATGGATCGTTTTAGGGGTAAAAAAGTGTTGCTGGTAAACACAGCCTCCGACTGCGGCTTTACTGCCCAACTAACAGAATTACAACAACTACAAAATGAACATCCCGGTAATTTAGTAATCATTGGTTTTCCAAGCAACGATTTTCAGGACCAGGAAAAAGGCAGCAATGAAACCATCGCTGCATTCTGTAAAAAAAATTATGACGTAAGTTTTTTACTTGCCCAAAAATCGGTTGTCGTATCCAACAAAAGCCAATCGCCCATTTTTCAATGGCTGTCGGCCAGGCAACAAAACGGTTGGTGCAGCCAAACCCCCGAATGGAATTTCAGTAAATACCTGGTAAACGGGCAAGGTATGTTAGTGGGTTATTTTGGCCCCGCCATATCGCCTTTAAGCAGTCAGTTAACAAAAAAACTGTAACTATCCCCAAAAGTGGTTGGTTTAACGTTTTCCAAAACTCGTTACCGGGTTTCACAAGTGCCACTAAAAGTTAGCAAGTTTCAGCACTATAGTCAACACCTGCATTAAACTTCATAATCCGTTAACAATTTGTAACAAGTCATACAAAAAGTTAGCAAGCAGCGGTACCCCGGCAACACCAGCATTAAAGCAAAAAAAATAGCTAAAACATCTGGTTCCACCAATTTCCAAAATTTATGCCATGGGTTTTAAAAGTACCACGGCACCCGGCAACCACTAACCAATTGTCTGGTTCATCATATTCCGAAAGTCCCAAAATTTCACAGGCACCCACCTCCTCCAACCCAATTTCCCACCCTCCCATTTTTCTACTTTCCGCTTAGCCAGTTATCCTTAGCTTTGGCAAATTTTTATTTCTTATGGTCAATAGTCTTCCCTCAAACGAATCCATCCGGTCGGATAAAAAGAAAATAATTGTTTTAGGCAGCGGCCCTAACCGTATTGGCCAGGGTATTGAGTTTGATTACTGTTGTGTACATGGCTTGCTGGCAATTAAAGAAAGTGGTTACGAAGCCATTATGATTAATTGCAACCCCGAAACAGTAAGTACCGATTTTGATATTGCCGATAAGCTATATTTTGAACCAGTGTTTTGGGAACATATTTGGGAGATAATTGAATTGGAGCAACCTGAGGGAGTGATTGTACAATTAGGTGGACAAACAGCGCTTAAACTGAGCCGCAAACTGCACGAGAAAGGCATAAAAATTATTGGTACCAGCTTTGACGATATGGATATAGCAGAAGACCGCGGCCGTTTTAGCGACCTGTTAAAAGAGCTGGGCATTCCCTACCCTGAATATGGAACCGCCCATACTGCCGATGAGGCTATAGCAGTTGCCGCCAAAGTAGGTTACCCGGTTTTGGTACGTCCCAGCTATGTATTGGGCGGCCAGCGAATGCGTATTGTTATAAACGATGATGAAGTGGAGAAAGCTGTGATTAGCCTGCTAAAACACTTACCCGGCAATACGGTTTTGATCGATCACTTTTTAGACCGCTGCCAGGAAGCAGAAGTGGATGCCATTTTTGACGGAGAAACGTTTCATGTAATGGGTGTAATGGAGCATATTGAGCCAGCAGGCATTCATAGTGGCGATAGCAACGCGGTGTTACCCGCCTTTAACCTGACCCCGCTGGTACAAACAACCATGGAATATTATTCTGAAAAAATTGCCCGCACCTTAAACATTAGGGGGTTGATAAATATTCAGTTTGCCATTAAAAACGATAAAGTATACGTAATTGAAGCCAACCCCCGTGCATCGCGAACCACGCCCTTTATTGCCAAAGCGTACCAAATACCTTATTTAAATATTGCCACCAAAATAATGCTGGGAGCAGCCAAACTAACCGAATTTACTTTTGAAAAAAAGTTAGAAGGATTTGCCATTAAAGAACCGGTTTTCAGCTTCGATAAATTTCCCAACGTAAGCCGCGAACTGGGCCCCGAAATGAAGAGTACCGGTGAGGCCATCCGGTTTATCAAGGACCTTCGCGACCCTTATTTCCGCACCTTGTATAAAGAAAGAAGTATGCACCTAAGCAGGTAAGCAGTAAACAAATAGTGTAAAGCAACGGCTAAAACGTTGCTTTTTTTATGTCTGCATTATTACTGTTGCTTTTTTAAACAACACCAAAATATTGTATCGACGGTTAAACAATTATCAAATACATTACAGTTTCACATTTTAACATGACAGATCATATCAACTGGGGCATTATTGGTTGCGGCAATGTAACCGAAAAAAAAAGCGGTCCTGCGTTTAACAAGGTGCCCAACTCATCGCTGGTGGCAGTTATGCGCCGCAATGCCAACAAGGCACAGGATTATGCAACCCGACATGGTGTGCCCAAATGGTACAGCAATGCACAGCAATTAATAAACGACCCGCAGGTAAATGCGGTGTACATAGCCACACCACCATCTACCCACATGCAATATACACTTGACTGTATTGCTGCCAACAAGCCGGTATATGTGGAAAAACCAATGGCCCTGAACTATTCCGAAGCCGTGGCCATGGACAAGGCAGCCATTGCGGCCAATACCAAACTATCTGTGGCCCATTACCGAAGGCAACTGCCGGTATTTAAAAAAATCCGCTCGTTATTGCACAGCAAAGAGATAGGCAAAATATTAATGGTTGATATGAAGCTGTATCAATCGGCCAAAAAAAATATGATTGCCAATACCGACGAAAACTGGCGTATTAACCCCGCCATTAGCGGAGGCGGATTGTTTCACGACCTGGCGCCACACCAGTTAGACCTTATGTATTATTTTTTTGGTGAAGCCAGCCATGTTTCGGGCTATGCTGCCAACCGGCTACAGCAGCAACAGGTGGCCGACACTATACTCGGAAATATTGTTTTTAATAACGGTATACTGTACAATGGTGCATGGTGTTTTTCCGTGGCCGATGATGAGGTAACGGATCAATGCCACATTCTTGGCTCTAAAGGCAAAATCAGCTTTTCGGTTTTTGCAGGCGATATTGAGGTAAGTGTTAATGGCCATGTGCAGCATTATAGTTTTGCCTACCCCGGGCATGTGCAGCAACCGATGATAGAAAAAGTGGTACAGTATTTTATGGGCAAAAACGACAACCCCTGTACAGCAGCCGAAGGTGCAACAATAATACAATGGATGGATAAAATGACCACCCAGACATCTAAATAACAAACTATTTTTTAACCTGAAAAATGAAGTCAAATTAATATTTCAGCTAATGTTAAAGTAATCGGTTACTTTTTAATTATCAATTTATAGCACTGGCTGGCTAATGCGAGACTCCTATTTTTGCACAAACCATTTAGATGGGAATTAACAAAGAAATTAATCAAGCAAGTTTTAGAAATGAATATCACAAAGCGTTGGTTAATGTAATTTATTCAAGCAACTGGATTTTGGAACGGGTAAAAAAGTTTGTGGAAAAAGAAGATATCACCCATCAGCAGTACAACATACTCAGGATACTTCGCGGAAGCGATAGTCCGTTATCCACCCTTCAAATAAGAGACAGGATGCTGGACAACATGAGCGATACCAGCCGCATTGTAGAGCGGCTTATTAAAAAAGAACTGGCACATAAAGTTGTTTGCAGCCACGATAAGCGTTTGGTGGACGTAACTATAACACTTAAAGGCAACGAACTGCTGTTAAGGCTTGATAATGATATTGTGGAGTTAGATAATATTTTGTATGGCATTAGCGGCGGCGAGGCCGAACAGTTAAATATTTTATTAGATAAAATGAGGGACAGCAGTTCAGCAGCACCTCAAAAATAAAAGCGGGAGAAATTGCATGCGTACAATAGCTTTATGGATTACAGGGTGCTTAATTACTTTGGTTGGCTCGGCTCAACAATTGCCCCACTATGAGTTTAGAGGGGTTTGGGTGGCCACGGTTGATAATATTGACTGGCCAAGCAAAAAAGGGCTACCGGTAAGTGAGCAAAAAGCCGAATTTATGCGACTGCTCGATATGCACCAGCGCAATGGCATGAATGCTATTGTTATGCAAATACGGCCGGTTACCGATGCCTTTTACCCCAGCCAATACGAGCCATGGAGCGAGTTTTTAACCGGTACACAGGGCAAGCCACCGTCGCCCTACTACGATCCGTTAAAATTTATGATTGCCGAAACGCATAAACGCGGTATGGAGTTTCATGCATGGATCAATCCCTACCGCGCAGTATTTAACGTTACTTCTTCGTCTATTGCGCCAACACATGTTACCCGCTTGTTTCCCAAATGGTTTTTAACCTATGGAGGCAAAAAATATTTTGACCCGGGGTTGCCCGAAGCACAGGAACATGTAAACCGCGTTATTAAAGATATTGTAGAGCGCTATGCGGTGGATGCCATACACTTCGATGATTATTTTTATCCTTACCGTATACCCGGAAAGGAATTTCCGGACAATGAAAGTTTTGCCAAATACGGTAACGGAATGACCAGGGACGACTGGCGGCGCAGCAATGTGGATACCATCATTAAAATGTTGTATCAAACCATCCGCACCACTAACCCGAGGGTAAAGTTTGGCATAAGCCCGTTTGGCGTATGGCGCAACCGTAACAAAGATGCCAATGGTAGCAATACCACCGCAGGCCAAACCAACTACGACGACCTGTACGCCGATATTTTATTATGGCTGCGCAAGGGTTGGATAGATTATGTAGCACCTCAACTATACTGGGAAATTGGCCATAAGCTGGTCGACTATCACATTTTGCTCGACTGGTGGAGCAGGTATAGTTACGGCAAACAATTGTTTATAGGCCAGGGCATTTACCGGGCGTTGGAAAGCCGTACCGGCGCATGGAAAAGCACCACCGAACTCCCCAACCAAATAATTGCCCTGCGAAATAATGAAAATGTACAAGGCAGCATCTATTTCAGCAGTAAATCGTTTGCCCGCAACCCCAATGGCTGGAGCGATAGCCTGCGGAACAACTACTATGCATTACCGGCGCTGGTGCCGCCTATGAAATGGATAGATAGCATACCCCCACTAAAACCAATTGCCGAAAAATTAGGTGGTTCCAAATACCGCATTATGTACCGCGGCTCCGAACCCATTTAGGCGTTTGCCATTTACACATTAAGCCGTTACTCAATCCCTGCCATGCAAAATGCTACCCTTGTTAAAATTGTGGTAGAAGACAAACTGCTGGAGTTGAATATCAACGATTTATCCGTTAAAAGCGACGACCGCCTGTACGTGGCAGCCGTTGACCTAAACAACAACGTAAGCGATTGGGTAGAAGTGAAATAAATGCAAAAGCATTTTAAAACAGCAACCAACAGCCAGTTGTAAATAGTTAAAACCACCTATGGATATACCAGAAACAGGAAATTTTTTTTGATTTTAAAAAAAGACTCAGGCTAAATGTGTGATATTATAATGTACAACAAGTATATTGAAATATTGACCGGTTTAAGCAATAGAGATTTTGACTATACCTCAAATTCAAATAATAGATTTAGAGTTGGAATTGCAAAGTCTGATGACAGAAGCTGATGACAGAAAAAAGTACTTACAACAGCAACTTTCTAAATTGTAGAAATTTCTAAAAAATAAACTTTCGCTGGTTTCCGAAGGCTACCGCACTGCGCAAGGAGTATAAGGCGGACTACTGTTGGGTTCAATTATTAATATGTTGTTTCAACCTAAGCCTGGTGCTTATTTGCTACTAATTGGTATAAATGGCCCAATGGTTACCTTAGCAATTTTTGGTGGGATAAGAGAGGTAAAAGCCAAAAGTCAAGGGCGGGTTTTAAAAACTAATGTTAAATAAAATATGAGCAAAATTATCGGTTTGCCAACACGGCGGCTGCCGTGCAGGTATTAAACATTAGCGTTAAATGCAACAGTTGGATGTACGGTAAAGTGTAGCGCTAAAAATCCATTACATCGCAAGGCCCAAAACCTTGATTTGATAAAGTAAAAGTAGCCACCAACAAATTTTTTACCTTTGCGTTTAGCAATAGCTTAATGATCACTTTAATATTATAATTATGCCTGGTTTTGAATTTTTTGGCGATGAAGAACGCAAACAAGTAAACGATGTATTGGAAACCGGCATTTTAATGCGCTACGGTTTTGACGGCGCCCGCAAGGGCATGTGGAAGGCACTGGAACTTGAAAAAGAAGTTTGCAATACTTTTGGTTGCAACTATGCACAGCTTACCAGCAGCGGAACTGCCGCCCTTACCACTGCCATGACAGCCCTTGGCATTGGTGCCGGCGACGAAGTAATTATGCCCACCTTTACTTTTGTAGCCAGTTTTGAAGCCATTATTAGCATAGGCGCGGTGCCTGTACTTGTAGATGTGGACGATACGCTGGCGCTGGCCCCCGATGCCGTTAGGGCAGCCATTACCCCAAGAACAAAATGCGTAATGCCCGTGCACATGTGCGGTAGCATGGCCGATATGGATGCACTGGTGGATATTTGTAAGCAGCACAACCTTATTTTACTGGAAGATGCCTGCCAAAGTATTGGTGGCACTTACAAAGGCAAAAAGCTTGGCACCATTGGCCACGCCGGCACCTTTAGTTTCGACTTTGTAAAAACCATTACCTGCGGCGAAGGCGGCGTGGTAATGACCAACGATAAAGACGTGTTTACCAAATGCGATGCCTATACCGATCATGGCCACGACCACCTGGGCGTTGACCGCGGAGCCGACCTGCATCCCTTCATCGGTTACAACTTCCGCATTAGCGAGCTGCATGCAGCCGTTGGTTTGGCACAAATAAAAAAGCTGGATACCTTCCTGGCTATTCAAAAAAAGAACCAACTGCGATTAAAAAATATACTGTTACAAATACCCGATATTAGTTTTAGGCGTGTACCCGACCCGCAGGGCGACAGCCATAGTTTTTTAAGCTGGTTTTTACCCACTGCCGAAATGACCGAAGCGGTGGTTGACGAAATGCGCAGCCAGGGCATACTGGCCGGTAACTTTTACTGGTTTAAAAACAACTGGCACTACATAAGTAAGTGGGACCATGTAAAACAAGCCACCACGCTAAATGGTGTTAGCAAAACAGTAAGCGACACATTAAAAACCTATGCCACCAAACAGTTCCCGGCCAGCGATGCAATTATGGGCCGTTGCGTATCAACCGCCATTAGCCTTTTATGGACCGATGAGCAGATAGATGAAAAAGGCGCTAAAATGGTAGCAGCCATACAAAAGGTTATGGCCAGCCAAACCGTTGACGTGTAATTTTTTTGAAAACCTGGCAGGTAAAACATTGTAAATTTTTTATTGCCCGTTGCACTGGCTTCAGCAGGGCAAACGTAACACAGGGTGTACGGAAAAAAGGTAGCGCTTACCCTGCCCGTAACAGTTCACTAATAACCGCTTGTGCTGCCCAAACCCTGTTAGCGGCTTGTTGGGTTACTATGCTACTGGGGCTGTCTAATACGTCGTCACTCAACTCCACGTTACGGCGCACGGGCAGGCAATGCATTACTTTGGCGTTGTTGGTTTGGCTAAGCGTATTTCGGTTAAGCATCCAGCTTTTATCCTGGCTAAGTACTTTGCCGTATTCGCGGTAACTACTCCAGTTTTTTACGTATATAAAATCGGCACCCTTTACCGCTTCCTGCTGGTTGTGGGTTATGGTGGCACCATTGGTAAACTGGTCAGCCAGTTCATAACCTGCAGGGTGGCAAATGGTAAAATTGGCCTGGCCCCATGCATTTACCCATTGTGCAAATGAGTTGGCTACGCATTGTGGCAACGCCTTTACATGTGGCGCCCAGGTTAAAACCACTTTGGGTTTAGCTATCAATTGTGCTTTTGATAATTCAGTAATCGTTACTACATCGGTAAGGCTTTGCAGCGGGTGCAGCGTAGCGCTTTCGAGGCTAATAATGGGTACGCCGGCATATTTTATAAAACTGTTAATCACCCTTTCACTATAATCGTCGGTGCGGTTTTGCAGGTGCGGAAAAGTGCGTACGCACAGTATGTCAAAATAATTGCCCAACACTGGTGCGGCGTCTTTTATATGTTCAACGGTCATACCGTTCATAATGGCACCTTCTTCAAACTCCAACGCCCAGCCGTCCTTATCTACATTAAAAACGATGGCTTCCATGCCCAGGTTTTGCGCAGCTACCTGTGTGCTTAAGCGGGTGCGAAGGCTGGGATTTAAAAACAACAGGCCAATACGCCTGTGTTTGCCCAGCATAACATCTATAAAAGGATTTGCCTTATAGGCCAGGGCTTTTTTTACCAGTGCGTCAATATTATGTACATCGTTGGCCGAAGTAAAGTTTGATAGATATTCGGGTTCCGATAGCCCGCCGTTGTTGTCCATTGCAGCTTCTGTTTTATTAATTGATCAATACAAAAGTTAAAAAAAAATTAACATACACTATTTTTTCACGACTTTTATTAATCTAATTGAAAGGTATTGTTTTTTGTTTTAAGGCTCCACAGTAGTGCTTAGTATGGCGGCAACCTCTTCTCTTAATTCAGTCAAAAAATCATTTGCCTGTTGTTTGGTTAACGCCAGCGAAGGTAACAAGCGTATTACATTCGGTTTTGCTTCTCCGGTAAAAATGTGTCGCTTTTGCAACAGGTTTCTTTTCAGGTCTTGCAATACACCGGGTACGTCAAACCCAATCATTAATCCAAGGCCCCGTACATTTTCCAGGCCTTCTATTTGTTGCAACTGTTCCACCAGGTAATTGCCTGTGTCAAGTGCATTGGCCATTAGTTTATCTTTTTCAATTACCTCTAACACCGCCAGGGCTGCTGCGCAGGCAAGATGGTTGCCGCCAAACGTAGTGCCCAACATGCCATGCCATGGTTGTATGTGTGGCGCAATAATAATGCCCCCAACCGGAAAGCCGTTGCCCATTCCCTTGGCCATAGTATAAATATCGGCATCAACACCTGCAAAATCGTGCGAAAAAAATTTGCCACTTCTGCCATACCCGCATTGCACGCTATCTGCTATGTACACGGCCCCGTATGCATCGCACAAAGCCCGTATTTTTTGTAAAAAGGATGAGTCGGGAACATGTATGCCACCTACGCCTTGTATGCCTTCAATAATAACAGACGAAATATCGCTGCCCTGTTCTTTAAAACATTTTTCGAGTGCCTGCTGGTCGTTGAATGGCAGAAATACCACATTGTCCGTTTCGTTAACCGGGGCTACAATTTTTGGGTTGTCAGTTACAGCTACAGCCAGCGAGGTACGGCCATGGAAGGCTTTGGTAAAAGCCACTATCTTTTTTCGTTTGTTATAAAAAGATGCGAGCTTCAAAGCGTTTTCATTGGCTTCGGCGCCACTGTTGCAAAGAAACAACTGGTAATCAGTTTTGCCGCTAACCTCACCTAGTTTTTGTGCCAGTTGTTGTTGCAGCGGTATTTGAATACTGTTGCTATAAAACGCTATTTTGTGTAGTTGCTCCTCAATGCGCTGTACCCAATGCGGGTGTGTATGGCCAATGCTAATAACCGCATGGCCACCGTACATATCCAGGTATCTGGTACCGTTATCGTCCCAAACATACGAGCCGCTTGCTTTGGTAATGGTTATATTGTTTAGCGGGTAAACATCAAAAAGATTCATGATCGTTTTTTTAGAATAAAAATGATAAATGCAAATATTCTGCATTGCTCGTAAAGGCTGAGTATCAAAAGCGAATGCCGAGGTTAATGCCCAACCCGCGCAGTCCACCCCAGGGTCCGTTTACTTTTATGTTAGCCCCGTTGCTATTTACGGTATAGGTTTCAATTATTTTTCCTCCACCATCATCGTTTTTTATGTCTTCAATTGCATTGCGCAGGCTGGTTTGCTCCGACGGCGAAAGTGCTGAAACTAAGTTGAGGTCACCATTTGCGCCGCCATAGTTGGGGCCTGCTATCCACCAATCGAGCGATAGGGTTTTACTTAGGTTCCATTGTGCACCCAATAATAAACCGCCGGTGAGGGTAGTAATATTTCCTTTAAAAATGCCGGTGCGGGTATCGTTGTCGTATTTAATAGGCAAATTGGTTTTGTAGTTGTTATAACTGGCAAAAGGCGCAAGGTAAAAACCACGAAGCGCACCACGTTTACCAACATAAAACCGCACTTCGGGTGTTACCCCAAAATTGCCCAACCTTATTTGGTTTACCGGTATGCCAGGGTCGTCAACAATGTCTTCAATGGTTGGTAGAAAAGGGAGCGTACCCAGCGGCATTGTACGCACATTTACGGCTGCCGATATACGTTGGCCAATGGCCCGCTCGTACTGGAAGGAGAAATTTTTAAGCAACAGTGCAGACAGGTTTACTTTAATGATGTTCTTTTTTTGAACCGGATTGCTTTTAATTGTTGTGCCGTTTGATAGTAACGAGCTTTTACCTGCCACAGCAAAATCCTGTGCAAAACCTAGCATCGGCAACAGGCCACCAAGCAAACAAACGAAAAATACCCTTTTACTTTTCATACTTGTTATTGTTTTATAATTATTGATACCATTTTGCAATAATAACCCTGCTTACGCACAACCGACACCCGCTAAAAATTACCGGTACATTTTTGCTGCTTTTTTAAAAATAATTGGCCTTCAATCTTAAACCGCTTGTCTCTTCAAAGCCAAATAACAGGTTCATATTTTGTACGGCCTGGCCGCTGGCACCTTTTAACAGGTTGTCAATGCAGGAATGTACGACAGCCTTATTACCCACTTTTTCTATATGCACCAAACACTTGTTGGTATTCACTACCTGCTTCATATCTACCATGTTATCGCTTACATGCGTAAAGGGATGGTTCAAATAAAAAGCTTTAAAAAGATGAGTAAGGTTGTCTTTATCCATCAAACAATCAATTACTGAACTAATATATATGCCGCGTGTAAAATCGCCACGCCACGGTACAAAGTGTAGGTTAATGTCGGTGGTTTTGCCGGCAGCGGTTTGTAATTGCTGTAGCGACTCACCTATTTCGTTAATGTGCTGGTGTTGCAAACTTTTGTAGGCCTGTATATTATTGGCCCGCCAGCTAAAATGCGAGGTGGCCGATAAACCCTGCCCTGCGCCGGTGCTGCCGGTAATGCCTGTGGTGTTAATGTCGGCAAGAAAACCCGCATTGGCCAGTGGCAACAAGCCCAATTGAATAGCCGTGGCAAAACAGCCGGGGTTGGCTATGTAGCTGGCAGTTTTTATGGCTTCGCGGTTTAGTTCGGGCAAACCATATATAAAAGGTTGGTTGTTGTAGGTAGCCAGTTGGCCGTTCTGCTTCAACCGGAAATCCTGCGACAGATCAATGATTTTAACACCGTGTAATTGAGGACCGTTTTGTTCCATAAAAGTCTTGGCATCGCCGTGGCCTACACACAAAAACAGGACCTCGATGTTGGCCGAAAATTTTTCTGCAAAAACCAGTTCGGTTTCGCCCAGCAGGTCGTTGTGTACAGCGCTAAGCGGTTTGCCTGCATTGCTGTTGCTAAGCACAAATGATAAGATAACAAATGGGTGGTTGAGCAATAATCGTATCATTTCGCCACCGGTGTAGCCGGCACCGCCCACTATGCCCGCCCGTATTAATATAGTTGGTTCAGAAGAATCGCTGTGGGCTATGGAATGTTCGGTCATAATCCTGGTTTAATTAAAATACATTTTATAAAACAAGCCGGTCAACCTAAACAATATTAAAACGGTCGTTGTCGGCCGAGGGTTGTGAGCAGACCAACAGTTCCAATTCTTCGGAGTGTTTATTAATGATGCGGTGTTTCTGGTCGGGCGTTACGTGAATGCCATCGCCGGGGTGCAGGCGATAAATGACCTCATCTATTTCAAACACAGCAGTGCCTTTTAGTATGTAAAAATATTGTTGCGAGTGTTTGTGATAGTGCAATACTTCTTTAGCGCCTGCGGGCATGGTTTCCTGCTTAACGGTCATGCCGCCAGTGTGTAGCAGGCTATGGGCCATGCAACCTGCGCCCCATTCGGCTATTTTTATTGGGTTGGTTTTGGATGTAACAACGGGGGTTTGCATAGTTATTTGGGTTGAGTGAATAGTTGTTGGGGGGTGCGAAAAGTAAAATTAATACTGCTAAATTGCGGGTTAACCTTTTTGGGTAATTTTTTTAAGGTAAGCTTTTTATCCCGTGTGCAGCGGCTGAGACGAGCTCAGGGGATGGTGAGACGAGCTCAGCATGACGGCGCTTTTTTGCTCAAAGTTTTTAACAGGCTTAAATCAATAATTAAAACACAGTATCGACCGTGCTTATAAAGTCATTGCTCAATAATGCTTAACTGTACACGGGTGCGACGCAAGTAAAGTTTCACAAAGAATCTATGCCCGGCCCATAAAATTTATTTGTTTTCAACGCTCTCTTTTACCTGGTTCCAGATCATGGTTTGGTTGCCAAATATTTTGGAGAAACCGCGTACGTCCTGGCCAGTCCAGCCATTGTTCATTTCGCCGTATTTGCCAAATTTGCTGCTCATTAAATCGTACTCGCTTTGTATGCCGGTAACCTGAAAATGGTAGGGCATAAGTTGCACAAATACCTGCCCGGTTACGTGTTGCTGGCTGCTTTGTAAAAACGTTTCTATGTCGCGCATTATGGGGTCCAGTATTTGGCCTTCGTGCAGCCAGTTGCCGTAAAACATGGCCAGTTGATCTTTCCAGCTTAGCTGCCATTTGGTAAGCACGTGTTTTTCGAGGGCGTGGTGCGCTTTTAAAATAACCATGGGTGCGGCGGCTTCAAAACCTACGCGGCCTTTAATGCCAATGATGGTGTCGCCCACGTGTACATCGCGACCTATACCAAAAGGCCCGGCAATGGTTTGCAGGTGCTGTATGGCTTTGGCGGGATGAGCGAACGATTGGTCGTTAACGGCCGTCAACTCGCCTTTGATAAACGAAAGCGTTACCCCCTCAGCATTGGTTTTGGTAACCTGCGTTGGCCATGCCGCGTCGGGCAACATACCATTGCTGTTAAGCGTTTCCTTACCACCCACGCTGGTGCCCCACAAACCTTTGTTTATGGAGTATATTGACTTATCAAAATTCATGTCTACCCCCTTGCTTTTCAGGTAGGCAATCTCTTCTTCGCGGCTCAGCTTCATATCGCGAATGGGCGTTATGATTTGCACGCCAGGTATTAAAATATTGAACACCATATCAAACCGCACCTGGTCGTTACCTGCACCGGTGCTGCCGTGGGCTACTGCATCGGCGTTCATGACCTTAACATGTTCGGCTATGTGTAAGGCCTGGCTAAGGCGCTCGGCGCTAACGCTTAACGGGTAGGTGTTGTTTTTTAACACGTTGCCAAATACCAGGTATTTAATGATGGTATCGTAATAACTGTTAATGGCGTTTACGGCAGTGTGGGTTTTTACGCCCAGTTTATACGCATGTTGCTCAATTTGCTGCAGTTCGTTATTACTAAAGCCGCCGGTGTTTACCACTACGCTGTGCACTTCGTAGCCAAGGTCGGCAGTAAAATATTTGGCGCAAAAACTGGTATCGAGGCCACCGCTAAAACCTAATACTACTTTGCTGCCGGGGGCCAGGTTGGGGGTATCGTTTGTGTGTAAAAAAGCGGTTTGATTGGTTGTATCCATGATAACTAAAAATCCGTTTAACTACATGTGAAGAAATAGCTGGAACACCGGTTTGCTGCCGCCCTTATCGGTGGGGCTTTTTTTGCGAAGCATTTTCATAAATCTACCTTTTTTAATGTTCATAAAGCGTTCATAAAGCTTAGAATGCTGCTTAAAATCGGCGGCGGTTTCCTGCGGGGTGTAGTGGTCGGCGGGGTCGTACAGCATGGCGGTGCAAAAACAGTTTTTGCGCTCCTTGCTCATTAATACATCGTAGTTAACGCACGATTTGCAGCCGGCCCAAAACTGCTCATCATCGGTCAGCTCGCTATAAGTAACGGGCTCATAGCCAAGGTCGCTGTTAATTTTCATAACGGCCAGCCCGGTGGTAAGGCCAAATATTTTGGCGTTGGGATATTTTTCGCGGCTAAGGTCAAATATGCGTTTTTTGATTTGCTTTGCCACACCACTTTTTCTAAATGCAGGCGAAACAATCAGGCCACTGTTGGCCACGTATCCATCTTTGCCCCATGCCTCTATATAACAAAAGCCAACCCAGGTACCATTGGCCAAAAGAGCGATGACTGATTTGCCTTCGGTCATTTTGGTGGCAATGTATTCGGGGGTGCGTTTGGCAATGCCGGTACCGCGTGCCTGTGCCGAGTTGGCCATTTCGTTGGTAATAGTTACTGCGAAGTTAACATCGCCACTATTGGCTGCCCTAATAATAATTTGCTGATCCACTGTATGTCAATAATTAAAATAATAACGAAAAAAGGGTAAGAAGTAGGCAGTAATGCTATGCCTGCTACAGGAAACAAGTACGGTTCCTGCCTATCAGATACGTGGTCGTCGAACCAGGAAAGAAAAGTTTTGAGTACCCATAAACGTAGCATAACCCTCCAGCGATGGGTGGGCGGCTAATTTGTTATTATGGTTACAATACCCGTTCAATGCTTTCGTGTGTAGTGGTGATCGTTTTTTTGAGAGCGTAAAAGTATATTAGTTTACATATAGTACGGCCAATATTTTTGTAAAGTTTTGTACCAGGGTTTTTTAGCCGGTTCTATTGCAGGGCAACAAGCGTATTAAACTTTTGTGTGTAATACTGCAACGTATTTTTTTTGGACCGGGCGGTGGGTTTTTTGGGCTTCTTTGCTTGCGTTGCACAGCGTGTACGGTTTTGCTTGTCGCAGCTTTTTTTTAAAACCAGCAACGTCAAAAAAAAACGGCCGCCAATAACTGCCGGCCGCTCATAAAACAATCAAACCTTTATTATTTTCCAACAGCCTCCAAATAGGCAGCCAACCGGTTAATGGCTGCTGCATCTACTGCTACTTGTTCCTGTGCTTCTTGGTAATCGCGTTGCTCTATGGCTTCGCGTATACCTGGCATTGTTTTTACGCCGTAGCCGGTATAAAAGCCGGGTGCATACAGGGTATGTTTGTACCAACTGCGCCGGGGTAAGCCCCTGGCCGATAACAACTGCTGCTCGGCCTGGTACAACGCCTGGTTCATACTTTCCGAGCCTCCATTTTGCAAGGCTTTATTCCATTTTTCTTTTAGCGCACCAGCGCTTTTGTCAAGGGCCGCCAACGCATTTTGCAAGGGCGAAAAATCAAGGTATGGTACCTCAGCCCTGGCAGGTGGTACAATCATTTTTTTGGTGGGATCGTTGGCCAGCGTGTACCACTTCATTTCTTTTAACTGGTTTTCTACTGCGGTCTTGTCGCGCTGCTGGTCTATCAGTTCCTTTAACGAGGTTACATAACCATCTACTGTTTTTTCAAGACTGCTAAAATCGAACGGCAGCATAGTAGCATTAGCCATGCGCAGTGCAGCCCTGGCGGCCACTTTACTTAAGGCGCCGCCATATAAAAAGCCTGGATCTTTAAACCGCACAAAGTTGTCGTAGCTATCATAAATGCTGTGGTATTCGCCACCATTGTTTTCGCCGCCAAAACCAAGGTTTAGCGATGGTATACCAACGTGTTGCAAAAACGATGAATAATCCGATCCCGATCCCAACGCATCCAACTTAAGTGTCGTACTGTTCATAGCTTCTTTAGCAGCTTTTACACTACCTGCATTTACCGCCTCGGCTGCCATCATGCGCTTGTATACGGTTACGTTGGTTTGCGGGTCGGTTACGCTGGTGGCTACTTCATACATCATATTTTCGAGGGCATGACTGCCTTCGGCGCCCAAAAAGCCGCGGCCGTTTCCATCAGAATTTATGTACACCACTGCCTTTTGTTGTAATTCCTTTTCATGGTCTTCCACCCATTCGGTTGAACCGATCAGTCCAGGCTCCTCGCCATCCCATGCGCAAAACATCATGGTGCGTTTGGGCTTCCAGCCGGTTTTATACATTTCGCCCAATACCCTTGCTTCTTCCATTAAACTAGCCATGCCACTAACCGGGTCGCTGGCGCCATTTACCCAGGCATCGTGATGGTTGCCGCGAATTACCCATTGGTCGGGTGCCTCGCTGCCCTTAAGTGTACCAATAACATTATAGGCCGGTACCATATTCCAATCGAAGGCGGTTTGTAAATGAACCTTGGCCACACCGGGGCCAATGTGATATGTAATGGGTAATCCACCCGCCCAATCTGCCGGGGCAACCGGGCCCGATAAGGCAGCCAGCAGCGGCTGTGCATCGTGATAGCTAATAGGTAATACGGGTATTTTTAAAAGGTTGGGAGCGTTTTCCCGCTGCAGTCTTTTAACATTGCCGGTAGCGCCTTGGCCGGGGGTAAGTGGATCGCCGGGGTAAATAACCATATCCATAACAGAGCCTCGCTGTACACCATATTCGCTTTTGAAGGCACCCTTGGGGTAAACCTCGCCGCGCAGGTAACCATCGTCCCTGGGGTCAGAATATATAATGCAACCAATAGCACCATGCTCCTGCGCTACTTTGGGTTTTATACCTCTCCACGACCGGCCATATTTGGCAATTACTATTTTACCTTTTACGGATATACCCATAGCATCCAGCTTATCATAATCGTCGGGCAAGCCATAGTTTACAAACACAAGCTCGCTGGTCATATCGCCATCGGCGCTCCATGCGTTGTAGGTGGGCAGTTGGTCGGCCTGTCCCGAGGTGGCATCTTCCTTTAAAGCGGGTTCTTTCAACAATGCTTTGTAGGGCGTTGGCCCGGTCATTTCCAACACCCGTGTTTTTGGGGTCGGGAACAATACGGTGTAGGTGTCAATTCGGGCATCGAGGCCCCACTCTTTAAAACGTGCCAGTATGTATTCAGCTACAACTTTGCCACGGGGCGAGCCCAAAGCATGTGGGTAAGCCGACATTTCTTTAATGTACCGGCCAATAGCTTCGTTGCTGATGCCTTTATCAAAGTTGGCTTCCAGTTCGGTTTGTTTGGCGGCTGCCTCTTTACCAAATCCCGACATGGGTAACTGGGCTACTATGCCTTGCAGGCTAACCAATAAAGCTATACCAGCGGCCAGTGTTTTTTTGATCATAAAAAATATTTGTAGAGTGTTAGAAGAAAAGTTTTAAGCTACGCTAAAAATTTAACCCACACACAATCGTTCATTAACACCCCGCTTTTAAATACCGCTTTTTGCCGGGTACTTTCCCGGTGAAAGCCATTTTTTTCCAATACCCGCATGCTGGCTGTGTTGGTTTCAAATACTTCGGCATATACCCTTACAACGTCAAAGTGTTTTTGAATATAGGGAAGTATGGTAGCTACTGCCTCCGTTGCGATGCCTTTACCCCAGTATGGTTCGCCTATAAAATATCCCAGTTCAATATTTTTACGCGATACATCGGTTTTGGGTACCAGGCCTATGCTACCGGCAATAATACCGTTGTACACAATGGCCAGGTTTTGGGCAGGATGAACATTGCGGTTATAGGCTATCCACTCCAGTGCATTGCCCAACATATATGGGTGCGGAAACTTGTCGCGCAGGTTTTGCCAGATTTTTTTATTGTTGCAGATGCTGGCCAGCGGGGCCGCATCTTCCTGTTTCCAGGGACGGATGGTAATGGAGGTGTGCATTTTGCTTATAAAACAATACCTAAGGTTTTGTGGGTAGATCGGTAGGTTTTTAAGGCGAATATATTACAGAAAACGGCTGCTGGTAGTGCCCAATTGTGTGCCCGATATAGGCCAGTTTATTTATTGAAAAATTTTAATTTTAAAAATTTATGGAAATTTCAAGTATTTGCGTCATTCGTTATAAAACGATTATGAAAAGTTTTCTACTCTGAATTTCAATTCTTCTTACTAACCATGCGTTATTTTCGCAAAACAATCCTAATACATGTTTTAGTTTAAAGGGAAAAGTCATTGGACAAGATACAAGCTATATTCACTTAGGATAATTTGAAAATTTAATGAAATATGTTAATGATAGCTGTTATTTAACGAATGGAGATTTTGAATTTACGGGTTTTATTAAGAGAACAACATTAGCAGCAATTTATGGAAATAGAAAAGCAAGAAGTGTCGATGACCCAAATTGGACGGAAATATTTATTGAACCGGTCGAAATGAATGGTATTCTTAAAGTGAATGAATTTAAAAAAGCAGTGGTTATCGGTTCTAAAGCGCAAGATGAATTTATAATTTACAATAGTCGCATTGATAGTTTAGACAATAAGTGAAAAAAGTTTTTCGTGAATTAAATAATGCAAAGATTAAAAAAGATTCAATTAAGCCAGAAGAAATTTATAATGTACAGCATCCTGTATATGAAGGAGAAAACAGTAAAATTTCCCTAAACTATATGCAAGAGTATCCAAATTCAGACATAAGTGCTTATTTGTTATTTAATTCCATTTATCTGAGTTTAGATTCTTTAAAATATTACTATTCATTATTGAATCCGTTAGTGCAGCATTCCTTTTATGGAAGTAATATTGACAGTTTTATAATAAAACAAGAAAAGTTACAAATTGGTAGGCCAGCTCCAGACTTTATTCAAACTGACATTAATGGAAACCAAATTTCCCTTAAGAAATTTAGCGGAAAATATATATTGTTAGATTTTTGGGCATCATGGTGCGTTCCTTGTAGAGAAGAAAATCCTTAGTTGAAAAAAGCTTATGGTATATACCATGACCAGGGTTTTGAAATAATTGGTTTTTTGATGGATGGACCTGAAAATAGAAATGCATGGATAAATGCTATTAAAAAAGATGGCTTGCACTGGATACAATTATGCGATTTTAAAGTATGGAATAGCGAGGTAATAATCGACTACAATTATTTAGGGGGCAAAGGCATACCTGCAAATTTTTTGATAAATCCCCAAGGGACAAATAACTGCTAAGGACTTACGTGGTGACGATATAGAAAACAAACTTAGTGCGTTGATAAAATGAGTGATTCATGAAAGCCTTTCCACACCGTTCGGTTTAGCATTATAGCGGCTGGCCGTGCAGTGCGGCGGATCAGCGGCAGTTCGCTATTCATCAGTAGTTCCAGCTTCAGATGTTAAATTACGTGGTAGTAGAAACCGCCACTTTTTATCTTTTATTGGTTTTGGTTGTGACCTGTCTTCACACAAATAACCGCCACAATGCTAAGTCGTCAACAATGTGTATAATCTATGCCCTGTTCACTCAATATGCCCAATCATAACCGGCAGTCCATATTTAAAGTAAGTTTGTTTATAAACCCGCTGAGTATGCCCGGTATGGAAACTATTTTTGATTTTTTGGAACCGGTTAATCTATACGAACTATCCAACGACGAAGGATTTAAAGACACCCAACTGGGAACGCATGTAAAAATAAACGATGGCTATTTTCCCGACCTGTCAACTGCCGACATAGTGCTGGTGGGGTGCAACGAAACACGTGGTTATGCGCCGTTTGCTGACCAGCAGCATGCCCCCGATGCCATTCGCAAAGCCTTTTACAGCCTTTTTCACTGGCACAACGATGTGCAGATAGCCGATGTTGGCAATGTAAAAAAAGGCGCCACCCATGGCGATAGCATTGCCGCACTAACGTCGGTGGTTCACGAACTGTTGCTGGGCAATAAGCGGGTGGTAATACTGGGTGGCAGCCACGACCTTACGCTTGGCCAATACTACGCCTACGCCCACCGCGAACAAATTATTGAAGCTATCTGTGTAGATGCCCGCATTGATATTGATATGGAAAGTATAGTGGCTGCCGACCGCTTTTTAATGGAGATGCTTACCGGCGAGCCCAACTTTGTACGTCATTATAACCATATTGGTTTTCAAAGCTATTTTGTACACCCCGGCATGTTGGAAACTATTGATAAACTGCGTTTTGATTGCTTTAGGGTAGGCAGGGTAAAAGAAAATGTGGAAGAGATGGAACCGGTGATACGCAACAGCCACCTTTTTAGCTTTGATATTGCCGCTATACAACACAGCCATGCACCTGCCAACCGCCTTACGCCCAATGGCTTTACTGGCGAAGAAGCCTGCACCCTAATGCAATATGCCGGTATGAGCAATACTGTTTCGTCCATAGGCATATACGGCTACCTGCCCGCGCAAGATGAACACGAACTGACCGCCAAACAAATTTCGCACATGCTATGGTACCTGATGGACGGCATTAGCAAAGGCAAAATGGAAGCAGGCATGGAGGACAAGGACAACTTCAACGAGTATTGCATGGCTTTTGCCGAAATAGAAACCACCTTTTTACAAAGCAAACGCACCGGCCGCTGGTGGATGGAAACCCCGGCAGGAAAGATGATTGCCTGTAGCCACCGCGATTACATGGCGGCCTGCCAAAACGATATTCCGGAACGGTGGTTGCGGGCGGCAGAGAGAGAGTGAGTTGGGAGTCGGTGTTTGTAGTCAGGAGCCAGACGTGAGTCGGGAGTCCGTAGTCAGGAACCAGCAGCCAAAAGTCAACAAATGATAGCCTGTAGTCGATAGCCGTTAGTCGGGAGCCGACAGCCAATAGCTTGGCGCTAACACGACCAAAACGCAATAGATGAATTGAAAGAACCGATGAATGGCAAAGCGCTAAAGCACCGCCCTTCTCCCCCTGGAGAAGGGAAGGGGATGAGGTGAGTAGCCGGTAGTTAAATTCCGTTGACAATAAGACGACCATAACTGAAAAGTTGAATTGGAAGAACCGATGAATGGCAAAGCGCTAAAGCACCGCCCTTCTCCCCCTGAAGAAGGGAAGGGGATGAGGTTGAGTAGCCAGTAGCCAAATGCCGTTGACAATAAGACGACCATAACTGAATAGATGAATTGGAAGGACTGATGAATGGCAAAGCGCTAAAGCACCGCCCTTCTTCCCCTGGAGAAGGGAACGGGATGAGGTGAGTAGCCAGTAGCCAAATGCCGTTGACAATAAGACGACCATAACTGAAAAGATGAATTGGAAGAACCGATGAATGGCAAAGCGCTAAAGCACCGCCCTTCTTCCCCTGGAGAAGGGAAGGGGATGAGGTGAGTAGCCAGTAGTCGAAGGATGTATCATTTTATCTTGAAGCAATAAGATTAGATTTATTAGAATTAAATCTCAAACCTCTCTTATGAACAAGTTTGCAATAGCCTGGGCATCATTTACAATTTGTTTTTTAGTGATGGCATCCTGCTCCACCCAACACAAGGTTGCCCGCATGGCCAATACCGCCATAATAAACCAACCAGCTTTTGCACCTGCAAACGTAGGCATATTGGTTACCAATGCGGCTGATGGTAAAGTTTTGTATGAACATAATGCCGAAAAATTATTTGTGCCTGCCAGCAATATTAAATTGCCTACCTGCTATGCAGCCATGAAATATTTGGGCGATAGCATTCTATCGGCGTATTACACCGTTGCCGGCGACCGGCTGGAAGTGGAGGCTGCAGGCGATCCAACTTTTTTGTTGCCCGAGTTTAGCAATCAGCCATTGCTGAATTTAATGAAGGACGACAGGTTTACAGCGATCGACCTTTATGCAACATTCGATGCTAAACCATTAGGCCGTGGCTGGGCGTGGGACGATTATCCCGAAGACTATATGGCCGAACGGGACCCCTTCCCGATGTATGGAAACCTGGCCACTTTTTTGTTTGATGGCGAAAATTTTAGCACTATACCACCAAACCTGCCTGTTATTGGCAAACCCGAAAAAGGTAAGCCTTGGGCCGTAGAAAGAGAACTTGGCGGGCACCTGTTTTTTATTAAGAACAATAAGGGTACTACGGCCCCGGTTAAAACCATTACTATGGCAATGGATGGTGGTGCCTTTGCAGAAAAATTATTGAGCGACACCCTGCATAAAACGGTGGAAAGACTGGCGGAACCGCTGGACCGGTCAACAGCAATGAAAATATATGCTCTGCCAACTGATAGCCTGTTAACGATTACTATGCACCGCAGCGATAACTTTTTTGCCGAGCAAATTTTATTGATGGTCAGCAACCGGTTGTTGGGCAACATGAGCGATACCAAAGTGATTGACACTTTACTAAAAACCGACCTTGCGGGCCTACCACAACGCCCCAAATGGGTGGATGGAAGCGGGTTAAGCCGTTACAACCTTTTTTCGCCTGCTGACTTTGTTTGGCTGTTGGCTAAAATGAAAACCGAGTTTGGCCTTGATCGGATGAAGGTGATTTTACCTGCCGGCAATAGTGGTACGCTAACCAATTTATACACCAACTACGAGGAGCGCATTTTTGCCAAAAGCGGTACCCTTAGCAATGTGGTGGCCCTCAGCGGTTACCTGCTTACAAAACAAAACAAGACCCTCCTGTTCTCCGTACTGGTCAACGGGCATATGTCAACGGCTGGTGCCGTCCGCAAACAAATAGAGGCGTTTTTGACCGGGTTAATTGAGCGGTATTGATAAATAATTTCGGTAAATTTGGAAAAAGGATAACATGAAAAAGGAGGCCGACATACTATCCGACATCAGCCTGGAGGAATACATAGTGCTTGAAGAAACAGGAGATGTTCGCCATGAATATTATTACGGAAAACTATTTGCCATGCCTGGTGAAACTTTGCTACATAACGAAATATGCATCAACCTGCTGACAATCCTTCGGAACATTTTTTTACCGAAAGGATGGAAGTTATACATGGAAAGCGTAAAGGTTCAGATTGAAAATGAGCCAATTTACCTGTACCCAGACATTGTTTTAACAGCAATTCAAGCCATTAATAACCGCATAGATCAATATATTATTCATCAGCCTATATTGATTGCCGAGATACTTTCCGACTCTACCCGTAAATACGATAGCACCGATAAGTTTATTCAGTACCAAAAAATACCCTCGCTTAAATATTACTTATTGGTAGAACCAGAAAAAAAGGTAGTGACCTTTTATGAAAAGTGTGAAGCAGGCGAATGGCAATCAAAGGTGTTTACTGAACTTACCGAAATCATTCATTTCGCACACTTGCAGGGTAGTATTGCGTTGAGTGATATTTATACTGGCAGTTAATCGATATGATTGTGGTTAGGTTTTAAGCGTCAATGACAGTCAGCTTCTAACCACCTTTCTATAATATTTGTGAGCTATATTTTGAAGGTTGACGATGCCATTTATTCAGCCGATGAAAGGATTGCGACGCAACAGGCGATGCTATAAAATACAAATGCTGGTATCTAAATCATTTGTTTTAAACAGCTTTTAATAACCATTTTTTCTTTTATCCCACCGCTACCTCCCAAACATCCTTTCCAAATAATCTTCTTTAAACTCCATATACGTAGGGCTGCCATTGGGTGTTACGTTGGGTGTTTCACAATTAAACAAGTCGCTTAGCAGGTTGCGCATTTCGCTTTGCGATAAGGTGGTGCCCGATTTAATAGCGTGCTGTCGTGCCAGGCAGCGTACCAATCTTTCGCGTTTGCTAAATTTTATATCGCTACTAAAGTGTTTGTATTGTTCAAGCAATAGTTCAATAGCCATTTTTTCGTTGCCTTGCAGCACATCGGCAGGGGTGGCTTGCAGTACAAAGGTGTGCTGCCCAAAAGGTTCTATAATGTAGCCCAGCGCTTCCAGGTCGGGCAGCAGGTCGGTCATTAGTGCAGCATCGGAGGCCATTAGTTCTATGGTGGCCGGAAATAGGTTTTGTTGTGCCGCCATTCGTTTGCCTTGCATGGCCATGCTATATCTATCGTACAATACCCGCTCGTGTGCCTGCTGCTGCTGTACCAAAATAAACCCACTGTTCGTAGGCACCATCATATAGGTGTGATGTATTTGGGTTAATGGCGCCTCGGCTATCGGTTGGGGCAGTAAGCTGCGGCTTTTTGCACCAGGTATACCCAACAGGCCTGTTTGGGAGGTGTTGCCATCCTTGTACTCAAAGCCGGTATTTTGTGGCGTGGGCTGGGCGGGCTCGTAAAAGTCGCGCCAGTGTTTTAATTCTTCTCTATTACCGGAGCCTTCAATTTTATGTGCCTGGTGCTTTTGGGTAAAAGTTTTGTAAAGATTGGAAGAAGTAACACTGTCAATATGCTGGCTTGTTACGGGTTTGGCTACGGCATCCAGTTGCTGTATGTCGGCGTTCAGGCTAAAGTCAAGCGAGGGTGCCACGCTAAACTGTGCCAACGCATGTTTCACCGCCGCCTGCACAAAAGCGTACACGATCTTCTCGTCTTCAAACTTTATTTCCTGCTTGGTGGGGTGTACGTTTATGTCAATCTGCGATGGGTCGAGGTCAATAAAAAGCACATACATAGGAAAGCTGTCGCGGGCAATCATTTGGCTAAAAGCGTTCATAACCGCGTGGTTAAGGTAGGCGCTTTTTATAAACCGGTTGTTAACGAAAAAATACTGGTCTCCCCGGGTTTTTTTGGCTGCGTCGGGTTTGCCTACAAAGCCATAAATGTTCATATAGTCGGTGTCTTCGGCCACCGATACCAGTTTGCTGCTGTAGTTGTTGCCCAGTATCTGTACCACCCGCTGTTTCAGGCTGCCTGCCTCCAGGTGAAACACCTGTTGGCCATTGCTGGTAAGCGAAAAAAATACCCGTGGAAACGACATGGCCACCCGTATAAATTCGTCCATAATATGGCGCAGCTCCGAGGGGTTGCTTTTTAAAAAGTTGCGTCGGGCGGGCACATTAAAAAACAGGTTTTTCATGCAAATGCTGGTACCATTACTGGCCGCACAGGGTTCCTGTTTCATTACCAGGCTGTTTTCTATTTCAAGGTAAGAACCCAGTTCATCACCCGCTTTTTTGGTTTTTAGTTCTACCTGGGCTACAGCGGCTATACTGGCCAATGCCTCGCCCCTAAAGCCCATGGTTTTTATTCTAAAAAGGTCTTCGATGTTGGCTATTTTGCTGGTGGCATGCCGCTCAAAACTCATGCGGGCATCAGTTTCGCTCATGCCTTTGCCGTTGTCAATTACCTGCACAAGGTTTTTACCTGCATCGGTTACAATTAGTTTTATTTCGGTGGCATCTGCATCTACGGCGTTTTCCAACATTTCCTTCACGGCGCTGGCCGGTCGTTGTATCACTTCACCCGCTGCAATCTGGTTGGCAATGTTATCAGGCAGCAATTGTATAATATCCGGCACTAATCTTCGTTTTAATGGCAGTAAAATTAGTTGATTGATTGCAATAGCTGCGTTTGTTACTGCGCCAGGCGAATACACAATCAGAAACTAAGCTTCTAATAAACTGTTAATCCCAACCCTATGAAAAATGTTTTGGCACTTGTGTGCCTTGTGATTTGTGTGTGTACTGGTTGCAAAAAGCAATTGGTGGTATTTGGAATAAAATTAGATACCAAAATAACAACTACGCCCAATACCAGTACCGGTTTTTTGCGTTTTACAATTAAAAAAGGACTGCAATACAGCGATTCTAACCCTTTTACTACCATAAAATACCAGGAGTTACGTTTCTCGGTGCGTTTTGATAGTTCCGCCAGGTACAATACGCAACTGGCCGCTAACCAGGCGGATATCAACAAATTGTATGGCTTTTCTGACAACAATGCCCAACACCACCAATACAGTGCCCGCTTTGGCTGGCGCTGGAGTAATAACGCCCTTAGGTTGTTTGGCTATGTGTACAATGCAGGGGTACGCACATCGCAGGAAATTGGAGTAATTAACATTGGCCAAACCTACGATTGCAAAATAATAGTCACCAACAACGCCTACCAGTTTTATATAGAAGGTAAAAAAATTGATATGCCCCGATTGGCCACCACTCCACAGGCTGTTGGCTACAAACTATACCCCTATTTTGGTGGCGACGAAACAGCGCCCCACGATATACATATTTGGATAAGGGAGGAAAAGTAGCAGGGTTTTTTTTGGTACCGGGCGATTTAATCTGTATTAAACATTCTTGCGTCGCACCCTTTTACTTTTTGATACTTTATTGATCTTTTATTGTATTTTTTTGCTTTGTAAGAGCACCCTGTTTAACGAAATCATATAAAAAAAGTGATTATCTAAGCTCCGTTGGTGCTTTTTAATTACTCAATAATAGGTGGCACCTACGGAGCCGGAGAACATCAATCAGATAATAATTTACTATATGCAGGATGCTGCTCTGAAGCAAATAGGCTTTTTTTAGGGGCGAAATTTGATAATCTGAACCTCTCGAAATTTGTATCCAATAGGAAGCACTTGTACATGTGTTGCTACCGCGGCATTTTTGTGGATATTCTACAAAATTAGAAGAGACAATTGAAACCAAAGAAAGGTGGGATAGAAGAAATAAACTCAGCACTTTGCAATTGCTCCAACATATAATTAATGCATTTAGCGGCGGCTCACCTTCATTGTTTTAGGAAGCCCAATTTTATTAATCGTCTCCTTTCCGTTTTCAATCTTTTCAGGAAAAGGACAATATCGTTTAGCTCGTCCAACGATTTGTCAATTATTACAATGGGAACTTTGCTTTCACTAAGTTCGTTGACCGTTTTCATAATTGGAATCTATGAAGGGTTTTGTTAATCTATAAATATGGATTACAGGCAACAATTCCTTGCCACCTCTTTACTGCTCCACCTCATAATTTACCGCAACCAAATTGGGCAACTCCGCTTCCGTAAACACCCGCGATTTAGTCATAAAACGTACGCCCATTGGTATTTCAAGCGAAAAACTGCTGCCGCGGCCTTTGGTTACATCTATGGTTAGTTGGGTGTGTTGCCAATATTCAAACTGGTCGCCGCTCATGTAAAAGGGGCAATCATAAATGGTATCAAGTTGTACATCGTTGCTGCCAATAATAAAATCGCCCTGTGCAAAACACATCGGCTGCGATCCATCGCAACAACCACCGCTTTGGTGAAACATTAGCGGGCCATTTTCTTTTCTCAACTCATCAATTACCTCTGCGGCTGCTTCGGTTAGTAATACGCGGCGAACTTTTTCCATATTCATTTTTTTGTTTAAAATAAAAAAAAGACCCTGCCAATTAAAGGCAGGGTCTATAAAGTTTGAGGTTTTAAAAAAATCCCAGCTTGTTTTTGTCGTAAGATATCAGCATGTTTTTGGTTTGGCGATACTGCGCCATACTCATTTTATGTGTTTCTCTGCCATAGCCCGATTTTTTATAACCACCAAAGGGCGCATGTGCAGGGTATGCATGGTAGCAGTTTACCCAAACACGTCCGGCCTGTATGGCACGTGGTACTTTAAACAGTTCGTGTGCATCGCGGGTCCAAACGCCGGCACCCAGGCCATATAAACTGTCGTTGGCAATTTCAATGGCTTCTTCGGTGGTTTTAAAAGTCGTAACCGATACCACCGGCCCAAAAATCTCTTCCTGAAAAATGCGCATTTTATTGTGCCCTTTAAAAACGGTTGGCTTTATATAATATCCATCGGCAACACCATCAATATACTGTGCGCCTCCGCCAGCTAGCAATTCGGCTCCTTCCTCTTTACCAATGTCAATATAGTTCAGTATTTTTTCGTACTGGTCTTTACTGGCCTGCGCGCCAATCATTGTTTCGGGGTCCATTGGGTGACCTTCTTTTATGGCAGCCACCCTTTCTAAAAAGCGCTCCATAAACCGGTCGTAAATGCTTTCGTGCAACAGAATACGCGACGGACAAGTGCAAATTTCGCCCTGGTTTAAAGCAAACATGGTGGCGCCTTCCAAGGCTTTGTCAAAAAATGCATCATCCTCATCAAGCACACTTGGAAAGAATATATTTGGTGATTTACCCCCCAGTTCCATAGTTACCGGAATAATATTTTCCGACGCGTATTGAAGAATAAGCCTACCAGTAGTGGTTTCGCCGGTAAAGGCCAGTTTTGAAATGCGGGGTGATTGGGCCAATGGCTTACCAGCCTCGGGGCCAAAACCGGTAACTACGTTAATAACACCTGCGGGTAAAACATCTTTAATTAATTCCATTAAAACCAAAATACCTACGGGTGTTTGTTCGGCGGGTTTTAGTACCACCGTGCAGCCTGCGGCAATAGCCGGGCATAGTTTCCATGCAGCCATTAGTATAGGAAAATTCCATGGAATTATTTGACCAACCACACCAATCGGTTCGTGTACCTGTAGTGATAAGGTGTTTTCGTCGTGTTCGCTTAGCGTCCCTTCTTCGGCACGCAAACATCCGGCAAAATAGCGGAAGTGGTCAATGGCCAATGGCAAGTCAGCCGCTTTTGACTCGCGAATTGGTTTGCCATTGTCTACCGTTTCAACAGCAGCCAGGTAATCGAGGTTTTTTTCCATTATGTCGGCTATTTTTAACATAATGGTGCTGCGATAGGCGGCCGATGATTTACCCCAGGTTTTAAAGGCTTTGTGGGCTGCATCCAACGCCAGCTCAATATCTTCTTTGGTACTGCGGGCCACCTCAGTATGGGCCATACCATCAATGGGCGAAATATTTTCGAAATAAGCGCCTTTTACCGGGGCTACCCATTCGCCTCCAATAAAATTTTCGTACCGTTCTTTAAAGTGGGGACGGGCCACTAACTTTTCTTCGCTGGCAAGCATTGTATCCATAATAAATTTTTTATTGTTAAACAATGCTGTAAACTATAAAAACGCATTTCATTATTGTTCAACTATTGTATCAGGTTTTGTAGTTATAGTATCAAGTTTTGATACCTTCCGTGCAACAATCACCGTATCTTTCTATTGCCATAAAAAAGAATATTTAAACAGATTGTGCCAATGAAAAAATTATTTGTGCCAGGTGCACCCAGCCTTACCCGCGAAAAGGATTTGCGTACGCTGGTCGAAAACAGGTCGGTTTATAGCCTGCAGCATTGCGAAATGAATATTTTTGAGACCAGTCAAAAAAGTGAGCAGGTGCAGCTAACCTTCAATAGCCTGGTGTTTACTGCCATGTTTAGGGGCAAAAAGGTAATGCATTTAAATGGCATAAAGCCTTTTGACTACCTGCCCGGCGAATCGGTTATTGTGCCCGAAAACGAAACCATGGTAATTGATTTTCCCGAGGCTGATACCAGCCATCCAACCCAATGTATGGCGCTTGCTATAGAAAAGCAGAAAATACAGGAAACGCTTCAAATTTTAAATAGCCAATATACACGGGCCGAGGACAAGGACGAGTGGAAAATTGATGCCAGCCAACTGCATTTGGTTAATTCAAAAGAGCTGACAACCGTCATTGATCGGCTGGTGACCGTTAGTAAGGAGGATAATAAGGCCAAAGATATTTTTGCCAATTTTATGTTGCAGGAGCTGCTAATCAGGCTGATGCAAACACAGGCCCGTACGCTATTGCTGGGTAACTATGCCAATTTGGCCAATAGCCACCGTTTTGCCTATGTAATTAATTATATAAAACAGCACCTTCACGAGCCTATTACTATAGCGCAATTAGCGGCCAAGGCCTGCATGAGTAAGCCAACCTTTTTTAGAAGTTTTAAAAGAGAACTGGGCATGAGCCCGGTAGAATTTATAATGGCAGAACGGATTTCATTAGCCAAAAAACTGTTGGCCGATACCAGCCAGTCCATATCGGATGTTGTATACCGGTCGGGGTTTAATAATCCCTCTTATTTTAGCCAGTTATTTAAAAAGTACGAAAGGCTGTCGCCAAGGGAATACAAGGAATTATTGGCGGCCAAATCGAAGTGATTTGTAGTGCACTGGTTTTCTCACGATCCCCGATACGTAGAATATCCAAAAGGATTTAAAAGCAGCGGCACGTGGTAATGCTCGTTTGCGGACACGCTAAATACAATTTCAACAAACGGAAAAAAGTGGCGGGTGGTGGTTTGGGCAAAATAGCCCGCAGTATCAAAGTGCAGTTTATACGTTCCCTGTTTTAGCAGTTGCTCTGTAGTCAGTAGGTCGGTTAACCGGCCAGAAGTATTTGTTTTGCCTTCGGCGATGAACAGCCAATTGTTTTCATTAAAAGCATAAAGTTTTACCTGCACATTAGTAGCCGGTAGGCCCGTGCTGGTATCTAATATGTGGGTAGTTAACTGGCTCACAACAACAGTTTTTTTAGCCGTCCCTGCGTAATTTTATTCTGCTCCTCCATGGCTATGTATATTTCATGTTTTGGGCTGTTAAGAAGCCTAAGGGTAAGCATGCTCAGCATCTCTTCGGCTATTTTGCCGGTGGCTTGTACAATAAATATATAGCCAAATTTCTCCTCGTATAGTTCATTGCTTTCGGCAAATGCTTCCAGCACCTGCGGCGTTGTTACAGTAATTGCTTTTTGCTCGTTAACGGCCCATTCGGCAGTAGTGGCAAATTTTTCTTTAAGCAAAGTAAGGTCGCCAATTTTTGGATGATGCGTAAAAGCTTCCATCCAGTCTTTTTCGGTTAAATCGTACCAAACCAGGTGAGCTTCTTTTAGCAGGTCCTCCTCATTATTTATGGGAAACATATCCATCATACTGTTAACCCATTTAGCAGCGCCACAACATTTAGTAAGCGCCTCTTTTAATTCAGCGGCGGGAAGGCTGTTAAGTTGGCTAATTGTCATAGCAGAAAATTAAATTATTGGCGTTGGTTTTTTAGTAAGATTGGATAGTTGGTTAAAAACTGGTGCGGGCGGAAATCGGTAACTGCGGTTATTGCTGTTTTCACAACTAAATTAAGGTAGGAAATCTATTTACATTTTTGTAATAAATATAAACTGCCGGCTCTTTTCCCATAGCCGTAAACCATTGCTGGCAGTAGGGTGCCATCCAAATAGAGTCGCCTTTTTTTATGGGGTACCATTGGTGGTCTAACATATATACTCCCTGGCCCTGCAAATACAGTAATCCATGCTCCATTATGTGTGTTTCAACCATTGGTAAATGGCCACCGGGGTCGTAGGTAAAAATATTCACCGCCATATCAAACCTAAGGTCGTCGGGTAGCAATACCTGCAACCGCAATGCTTCATCTTTTAAATACGATGGGCCTGCTACCAATGCGGCGTCGCCAAACAAAACAGGCGGCACATCATAACCGGTCAGCGGTTCGTATTTTTTATGAAAGGTCAGCACGCGGGTACCGGGTTCAATATTATCAAAAGCATAGGAGTGGCCTACGGGTACAAATACAAAATGTCCTTTGTCCAGCTCGCGGGTTTCCTGGTTAATATGCACACAAACCTTACCCTCTTCTATATAAAAAAATATTTGCGAATGGCGGGTGTTGCCATTAATAGTGCAATGATTGCCGGCAGTAAGCAGGGTTTGGCACAGGTTGGCGCCCATGGCTTCGCTAATGAGCACGTTAACGGTGCAATTGTCCCACCCGGGCACTTTGCTGTTTATGTAACCATCGGGGCTAATTACGGCGTGGTTGTGTTTTACCACCGACCGGGTAAGGGCTGAAATTTCCATGCTATTCCTGTTTATAATAATCAATTAAATTAAGTAAAAACTGGTCGGCTATTGCAAGCGCATGTTCAATGTCCGCGGGTTCCACGTTTTCGGCCAGGTGGTGGCTAATGCCTTTATAGCAACGTATAAACATCATAGCTACGGGGCAAATGCCCGACATTGGTACTGCGTCGTGGCCGGCACCGCTCACCAGTTCCTTTAAAGCCATGTTTTTTGAGGCAATGGCCCTGCGTAAAAGGTAGGTTAAGTGGTAGTCGCATTTAACCGGCAACGACGATTGAATTACATGAACATCCACCTCAATACCGCGCAACACAGCTACTTTATTAATGGCTGTATCAAGTTGGGTAAATGCGTGCTCCAGTACATCTTCATCGGCACTACGCAGGTCCACAGTGCAGCTTACATGGCCGGCAATTACGTTACTGGCCTGGTGTTGAGCATGCAGCGTGCCTACGGTAGCCAATACCTGCGTGTTTTGCAGTGCATACTTTTCTATTAATACAATGCACTCGGCAGCACAACTCATGGCATCGCGTCGCATGTTCATGGGCACTGTACCCGCATGCCCGCTTTCGCCCTTAAAAACAAGGCTTATCCGTTTTTGCCCTGCAATGGACTGCACCATAGCTACCGGTATATTGGCTTCGTATAATACTGGGCCCTGCTCAATATGCATTTCAAAATAGCCAACGATATTGTCGGCTTTTATGGCATCGTCATTTAACAGCGCCGGGTTGCCGCCCATTTCAACGATGGCCTGCGATAAGCTGATATGATGGCTGTCTTTTTTATCCAAAAGATCATTATCAAAGCTGCCTGCAACCACTTTGCTGCCAAGGTAGGTGGTGTAAAACCTAACGCCTTCCTCGTCGCTAAACGATATTAATTCAATATGAAATGGTATAGTGGCCGCTGATAATTTCAATTGCTCCAACAAATCAATACCCATAACAATTCCTAATGGCCCATCATATTTTCCTGCATTTACTACACTGTCAATATGCGAAGCAATCACAAATGTTTTTGCTTCGGGATGTGTAGTAATTAACCGCCCGCGAACGTTGCCAATGTTATCAATGCGGGTTTGAAGCCCCGCTTCGGTAAACCATTGATATAAAAGATCGTTGGCTTTTTTCATAGCCGGCGAGCCAAACAGCCTGGTAATGCCGTCGGGTTGATCGCTTTGGTGCGCCAATTCGTCTACCCTCGACAATATTTTATCGACCCTGTTTTTCATGGTAGTTTTTTAAGCAATTGTCCGTGTTGTAAAACCAGGTTATCGCCCCGGCTATAAATTTTTTTTCCTTGCAGATAAGTAGCCTCTGTTACACCCGTGAGCATTTGACCGATGTACGGGGTTATTTTGTTTTTATGTTCAATTATTTCATTGGTTACCCTAAAAGACTGTTCAGGATTCCACACCACCAGGTCGGCATGGTAACCGGGGGCAATTTTTCCTTTGCAATGGTCAAGGCCAATAAGTTTAGATGGACCTTCGCTTAACCAATAGGCTAACTGCTGCAGGGTAGCATTGTGTTGGCGGGCTTTTGTCCATACAATAGGCAGGGCAAATTGAAGCGAGGCAATGCCGCCCCAGGCCTTCATAAAATCACCGCTTTCCAACGCTTTTAGGTCGGGTGTGCAGGGCGAGTGGTCGGTGGCCACAAAATCGATGGTCCCGTTCATTAAAGCATTCCATAGTTGCTGGTTATTTTGCTGGCCGCGAATGGGTGGTGCACATTTAAAGGCAGTTTGGCCGGTGAGTATTTCTTCGGCAGTAAAGTATAGGTAATGTTGTGCAGTTTCAACGGTAAGCGATAATCCTTTTTGTTTGGCTTCTATTATTTGTTTAAGCGAAGTGGCGGCGCTCAGGTGCACAATATGAACCCTGCAATTATATGCTTCGCAAAGTTGTATGGCCAGTGCAATGGCGTTGTCTTCCCAAATGGTTGGCCGCGTGGCCATGTATTGCTGGTAATTGGTTGGGTCAGTGGGGGTGCGGTTAATATTATCTACAATTTCGCAATGTAATAAAAGGGGCAACCCGTGGCCGGCCACCAGGGGCAACACTTTTTGTAAGTCCTCTTTAGCCACGTTTTCAAAATCATCTATGCCCGATGGGCTAAGGAAAGCTTTAAAACCAAGCACCCCCGCTTTTATTAAAGGCTCAATATCATGGTTGTTACCCGGAACTATGCCACCCCAAAAACCCATATTGGTATGCAGTTTGCCTTGGCAGGCCTGCTCTTTTTTTGCAAATGCGCCTGCTGTGGTGGTTACCGGGTGGGCGTTTAGCGGCATTTCCACCAGCGTGGTTATGCCACCCATAGCGGCCGCTTTGGTAGCGGTAAAAAAACCTTCCCAATCGGTACGGCCGGGTTCGTTAATATGCACATGCGGGTCAATAAGGCCTGGCATTATAACACTATCACCATAATCATTAATTTGGCTATCATTTCCGTTCCATTCGTTGCGGGCCAGTACAGCGGTTATAATGCCATCGTCAATGGTAATATAACCATCAACTATGCCACTGACGGTAACGATGCCGGTACTTTTTAGCGTTGTGCTCAAGAGGTTAAAACGGTTTAAATTATAATTGGGTTAAAAGTAAGCATCAACAATGTATTGTTTACCACTTTGTTAACCAGTTATCCGTTGGTAAGGCTAAAAGCATTATTTTAGTAATTAACTGGTTTTAGCAGGCGTAATTTATAAAAGTTGAGTTTACAGGTCTACTTTTTTTAAGCAATGTTACGCAGCAACATACATTTACCCTTAAAATAATCCATTGCCAATAACCCATAAAATTATTCATAGTGCCGTTTTGTACGCTTAGTATGAAAAGGCAAATTGAGAATGCTACCCAATGTTTAACATCATCCTTTTTAGCATCGCTATCATTATGCTGCTCATGGCTTTGTGGCTTACGTATGCCCTTCGCAATATTTTAAAACACAACACACAACCTGCCTCCACCAGCGGCGAGGTTACTTTGCCACTTAACCATCAAAAAATTGAACTTTCGCAGGGCTTTATTTACACCACGGTGGTATTGTTAATTATAGTTGTGATTGCCGTAGCCTGGTTTATGGTAAAAGGCACGCCTTACCAGGCATACATTATGGACTGGCTAAATATAGTGATCCGTTTAATGCACATTACGTTTGGCATTGCCTGGATAGGCGCATCATTCTACTTTGTATTTTTAGAGAACGCCCTGAACCGAACCGATAATGTGCGGGACGAACTGGCTGGTAACCTGTGGGCTGTACATGGTGGAGGCTTTTATTATCTTGAAAAATATAAGGTTGCTCCAAAGGCTATCCCAAAAACCTTGCACTGGTTTAAATACGAGGCATACTTTACGTGGTTGTCAGGCTTTAGTTTGTTGTTTGTGGTGTACTACTTTAATGCAAGCGCTTATTTAATTGATACTAATGTGCTGAATATTACGCCGGTGGTGGCCTGTTGTATAGGCGTTGCATCGTTGGTAATAGCCTGGTTACTATATCACTTTTTATGTAAAACACCGCTGGTAAATAACGGGCCAATATTTGCCCTGGTTGGTTTTGGAGTGGCAACCATGTTTGCTTTTTTTTATAGTCAGGTATTTAGCGGGCGTGGAGCCTATATTCATTTTGGGGCAATGCTGGGCACCCTAATGGCAGGCAATGTATTTTTCATTATCATTCCTGCGCAAAAAGCAATGGTAAAGGCAGCCACTTTGGGCCAGCCATTAAATGCTGCATTGGGTAAATCGGCCGGGCTGCGATCGTTGCATAACAACTACTTTACTTTACCAGTACTGTTTGTAATGGTAAGCAATCACTTTCCCAGCACGTTTGGTTTTAAATATCCATGGTTAATATTGGCTATCATTACGCTTGGTACTGCAGGGGTAAAGCATTGGTTAAATCTACGCGAGAAAGGGCAATTAAACATTTGGGTATTACCAGCATCAGTACTAATACTTTTTGCTGCAGCCTATATTTCTGCACCGGCTGCTTCAAATGCCGACTGTACCACGGAGGTGAGTTTTTCTGAAATAAATATTATTTTTCAAAAGCGATGTATTAGTTGCCACTCAGCAAACCCTACCGATGATGTATTTACCGTTGCACCTAATGGGATTATGTATAATTCGCCCGAAGATATTGTTAGGCTTAAAGATAAAATAATGGAACAGGTGGTAATAACTAAAATAATGCCCCAGGGCAATAAAACCAATATTACCCAGCAGGAACGGGATGCCATTGGCTGCTGGATAAAGCAAGGTGCCCGTATAAAGTAATTATTTTTTACCGTATTGCCACACTAGGGCATTTTACTTTATGCATATGTAGGGCACTTTATTTTTGTCTGTTTTAAACAAGATGTAATGCTGTTTTATAAAAAAACAGAAAGTTGCCTGAGGTGGTTGATTGGCTGTCATTCATTTGCTTAAAGCCAATAATAAACGATTGCTGTCATATACAACAGGCTTTTTGGTGGTCGTTTACCTTTTTGCATATTAAATAATAAATGGCCGGTGCATACTTGTCGTAAATTATTTCGGCAGATTGCCTGTTAATTGTTTGGCACATAAAAGGGTGCCACCATATTGAGGGCGGGGAAACACTATAAATTTTTGTACCGGGACGTTTGTCGAATAAAATAATTTTTATCGTTAATAGAAATCAACAAACTGGCTAAATCTTGGAAAAATTTGCACACTTTTTTATTTTGATGCCTTTGTAATGAAAAAAATGTTGATTTATACCTTAAACATCCGGTACAACCCGCTTTTACAAATTATTCAGGGCAATAAAATCTACCTTATGCAAAAAATTAGTAAATCAATTTAATTTTTGTTAAAAAAATTAATTAATAACGATAGGGTAACATTCATAATTTAAAAATTAAACGTTTTGGCCGCACAAGTATGGTATAGCAATTGGTAACGATATACATATGAAATAAATATTGGATTATGAACCAAAATACTATTTTGCTGGTTGATGATGATCAGGACGACCTTGAGTTATTACAGGAAGCGTTTGCAATAAATGGCGTTAGCCATATAAAGCTAGTTAACTCCGCTGCTGCAGCTATGGAATACCTGCAGGCTGCTGCGGTAGCCGAGCAACTTCCCAATATAGTAATTACCGACCTTTACCTGCCCGGGCCTAACGGGCTTGATTTAATGAAGGAAATCCGTTCTAACACTTTACTTTGGAACATAAGGGTAATTATTTTATCGGCCTTTAAATTTGACGCCGCAAATCAAATGTACAATGCCATTACCCCCGAAAACTATTTTGAAAAACCAAATACTTTTCAAAAATATATTGAATTAGCTGCCGTTATCATTACTGACTTTTCAGGCGGGGGCTTACTTGTGGCACAAATTGCCTGATGTGGCCAATAAAAAATACCTTCTCTTGGGTTGGGAGGTATTGTATTTTCGTGGTTTACCATTTAATTTAACTGTACTATATCTTTAGCTTACACCCACTGGTTTTTGATTTAATCGGCGTATTCTATTGCAAGCACTCCCTGGGTAATAGTCAACCCCAGGTTTATTGTCAATCGTTGATAACGATGTACGGGTTTAATTGTAGTTATACACAGCAAGGCCTTTTACTATCTTACTTTGCCTGGTTGCCGGTTTCAATAATTGTGTAATTAATACCCGATATTTTTTTAATGGTCAACGGCCGGGCAATGGTTGCAAAAAACATAACTGCTCTCAGCAATTTGACCATAACCCACGCTTACCAAAAAACCATTGTTACCCGTAATACAATCCGCTGTAGCATTACCATTTTTCAAAGCCTTTTGTTACACATGAACTGCTAATGATGCATTTTACAAAATGCAGGTTACCTATTTAGCGGGTTTAAACACCTTTTTACTATACCGTTGTTGGCACCGCTTTAAGGGTAGTTGATAACGCTCTTAACACTCCTTTACACCATTGGTAATATTTGGTTAATCAATCGCATAAATCATTGGCTTAGGCAACCTTTAACTGGCTATTATAGTATATATATCAAATAATGAGTCAGCATTTAAATCGTATAAAATGGTCAATTTTTTGTCAGTCACAAATGGCGTTTACACTAATACCCAGCTATCAATAGTTATTATGGCCTGCGTATTTATAGGGTTTATATTTGGGGCAATTACAGTTGGTGTATTTAAAGCAAATGAAGAAAGCGAGTTTTAATAAACTCGTCCCTTAATTCTCCATTTGAGCTAAAAAACGTGGTTATTTATTAGTTGATGTTTAAAAGCTAAATTACCGGGCATTTGTTTTTTGTTGTTTTGCCAAAAATTTTTTCCTTATCACATTTTCTACCTGTTCGTTTTGTATTTTGCTCTCCAGCCACGAGGTAATGTCCAGGTACGAAAATGCGCGGGTTTCGTAACGGTTATTTTCGTAAGATTTTAGTTTATTCAACAACTCTTCAAACGCGGGTTTTAGTTTTCGGTAGCTAAGTTTAAAACTGGCCCTGATAAAGGCAAATATCTCCTCCTCTACCACGCTCAGGTTATCCATTTTTGCCATAAAACGGTAAACCGATTTTACCAGGTACTCCAGTATTTCTACGTTTCCCAGTTCGTAGTGGGCTATCAGGTGTAGCAGCCGCGCATAACATTGCAGGTCGGTACGTAGGTTAACTTTCCAGTTAATAATCTTGTTTAGGTAGTCAATGGCCTTATCATTATCGCCGCTTCCAAAATACAGCGAGGCAATTTTGTAATAAAATACCAATACCCGGTGCCTGTCAAGGTAATAATAATATTCTTTCAGCCTGGCCTCTATTTCGGGAATTAATGTTAAGCCTTCCGTAAACGTGCCCTCCATAAAGTGCTTGTTTATTTTGGCCAAATACAGGTACACAAAGGTTTGTATGCGGTTATTATCGTTTTCCTGCGCAATAGGGGTTTGGGCAAAATCTTCAAACTTCTGAAGGTCTTCATCAAACTTTCTATAGTTTTTAAGGTCAAAATGAGCGCTCGTAAGGTTATGCATGCCTTTTATATATTGAGCCGTCTCAATAGTTATCATTTCGGGCTGCTGCTCAAAAAGGTTCACCCATTTATAAGTGTATCGATAATACATTAAAAAGTCCTGGCGAATAAAAGCATACCAGCTGTAGCTTTGGTATAAGTATAATTGCTCATAAAATCCCTGCACATTTTCGGGGTCAAACGACAGGTGTTTATCAAAAAATTGTTTTACTTCCAGTTCATCGGCCTGGTTGCGGGCATGCCCGTTTTTTATATACCAGCTATACAATTTTAGCGCAAGGTTCGATAGTTGGGTAATGTGCAGCACCCGGTTGTTCACCGCGTCAGCTTCGGCGGTTAAGGTATCTGCCTTATCCAGCATACTACGGGTAATGTGCAGCGATTCAATCTTCTTTTCCAAAAAAAGGATCTCCACCAAAAGGCTAACCTGGTTATGTGTGGTAGCGTTTTCTTTTATACGATCCAGTGTCCGTAAACTTTGCATATACAATCCTTTGTTGTACAATATGCGGGCATAATCCAACTGCTCATTCAGTTGTATATATATGTTATCCTGGCTTTTTAGCAAACGCAGGCTCACCAAAAGTTGCTTATATAAATTGGCTTTAATATTGCTTAGTTGCTGCTTTTTTATTGTTGGATTGCGGGTTAGTAACTGCTCCTCATTATATTCGTTCATCCTGTCCAAAGCATCAAATAACTGAATGCTTTTCAGCTCATCGCTGTCGGTGTTTCTTTTCACGTACAACTTAAAATGGCGCTTCTCGCCCCTTTCCATCGATCGGATTAGTTGAAATAAGGCGTCGGTACTTTGGTTAGGCATTGTAATTTGGTTAGCGTCAAATTCAATACAGGCAAGCGTTTCAGCTATTTTTACCCTGTTTAGTTCCTGTAATTTAGCTATAACAATATTATATTGTTCATTTACGGCTGGGTATTTTCAATCTAATATAAAAATGTAATTGGTTATTTTTTAAGATGATATGAATTTACAGGACCATGGTACAATATAAATGTTGGTTATGAACGATAAGCAGGTTTTTATTTTTGATACTACGCTGCGCGATGGAGAACAAGTGCCCGGCTGTAAGCTCAATACCACCGAAAAGGTTGATTTGGCACTTCGGTTGGAGGCCCTGGGTGTAGATATTATTGAAGCTGGCTTCCCTATAAGCAGCCCTGGCGATTTTGAGTCGGTAGAGCAAATCTCAAAAGTTATAAAAAACGCCGTGGTTTGCGGCCTTAGTCGTGCCGTACAAAAAGATATTGATGCAGCAGGCCAGGCTTTAAAATATGCCAAACGCAGCCGTATACATACCGGTATTGGCACCAGCGATAGCCACATCAAATCAAAATTTAACAGCAACCGCGAAGATATTTTGGCTCGTGCCATCCAATGCGTAAAATGGGCTCGCAACTATACCGATAATGTGGAGTTTTACGCCGAAGACGCCGGCCGCACCGACAACGATTACCTTGCCCGCGTGGTAGAAGCTGTTATTAAGGCAGGCGCCACTACGGTAAACATTCCCGATACCACCGGCTACTGCCTGCCTAACCAATACGGCGATAAAATGGCCTACCTTATAAACAACGTACCCAATATTGACAAGGCGGTGTTAAGTTGCCATTGCCACAACGATCTTGGCCTTGCTACCGCCAATGCTATTGCAGGCGTAATAGGTGGTGCCCGCCAAATAGAGTGCACCGTCAACGGCCTCGGCGAACGTGCTGGCAACACCGCCTTGGAAGAGGTAGTAATGATTTTAAAACAACATAAACACCTTGGATTTTATACCAACATTAACGCTAAATTGCTCAATCCTGTAAGCCGGCTGGTAAGCGATACCATGCGCATGCCTGTGCAACCCAACAAAGCCATCGTAGGCAGCAATGCCTTCTCACATTCGTCGGGCATACACCAGGATGGATTTTTAAAAGATGCCCGCACCTACGAAATCATCGATCCCGAAGAAGTTGGTGCCGAAGAAAGTAAAATAGTGCTGACAGCACGCAGTGGACGAAGCGCATTGGCACATCGTTTTCACAAGCTGGGCTACAATTATAACCGCAACGATATTGATGTATTGTACGAGGGTTTTTTAAAGCTGGCCGATATAAAAAAGGAAGTAAAAGAAGATGACCTTCGACAGTTGGCCGGTCAATATAATAATGGAGTGCCTGAACTTGTATAGATTTTTTTTGAGCCGGGCTAAAGAGCTTTGGTCAACATTGTTGCGTCGCACTCTTGTACTTAATAGCAATAAGCAGCTGTTTTTAAAATGGTGACTATAAATAAGCTGTAAAGGTGATTGCGACGTCCGCCAGGCTGACCATTCTGAAGGGCAACGTATAGCCTATGAAAATTTAGCGTTACAGAAAAAACATCTGAAAGAATAAGACAAGTAGAGGTAGGTAATGCCGATTAGAAAATGTAGCATAAGTGTAAAAATAAATTGTTCAACAAAAAATAAAAGCCCGGCCCCCTCTCTATTAAACATACATCCGCTGTCCTTCTCCTTTTGGAGATGGTGTACGCCGCGGCGGACGGCTGAGGTAGAGAGGGACCGGGGTGAGGTTATGGCAAACACATTATTCGATAAAATCTGGGACAGCCACGTAGTAAAGACCATTCCCAATGGCCCATCGGTGCTGTACATCGATAAACATTTTATACATGAAGTAACCAGCCCCCAAGCCTTTACCGGCATTGAAAAGCGTGGGTTAAAAGTGTATAGGCCGCAGCAGGTGGTGGCCACTGCCGACCATAATGTGCCTACCATTAATCAACACCTGCCTATTAGCGACGAGTTGTCGCGTTTTCAGGTGCAAAAGCTGGTAGAGAACTGTGCCAACCATGATATTGAATTGTATGGATTGGGACACCCATACCAGGGTATAGTACATATTATTGGTCCCGAATTGGGTATAACACAGCCGGGTTTAACAATTGTTTGCGGCGATAGCCACACCTCCACTCACGGCGCTTTTGGTGCCATTGCCTTTGGCATTGGCACCAGCGAAGTGGAAATGGTTTTTGCCTCGCAGTGTGTATTACAATCCAAGCCCAAAAGCATGCGCATAAACATTGAAGGGCAACTGAATAATGGTGTAGTGTCAAAAGACCTTGTGTTGTACATCATCAACAAAATATCAGCGGCAGGCGCTACGGGTTATTTTGTTGAGTTTGCCGGTTCGGTCATTCGCAGCCTTAGCATGGAAGCCCGTATGACCATTTGCAACATGAGCATTGAAATGGGTGGCCGTGGTGGTTTGATAGCCCCCGACGAAATAACCTTTGAATATATTAAGGGCCGGGCGTTTGCGCCAAAGGGAAACAGCTGGGATAAAAAACTGGCCGAATGGAAAAAACTATACAGCGAGCCAAATGCAACATTTGATTACGAGTTAGACATAAACGCCAGCGATATACAACCCATGATTACCTGGGGTACCAACCCCGGACTGGGCATAGCCATCAATGGATTAATTCCAGGGGTAGAAGCTGTAGAAGATATAAATGAGCGAAAGAATTTGGTAAAGGCGCTTGATTATATGGGGTTAAAGGGCGGTAGCCAATTGCTTGGCACACCTATACAGCATGTGTTTATTGGCAGTTGTACCAATGCCCGCATCGAAGACCTTCGCCTGGTAGCAGGCGTAATTAGCGGTAAAAAGAAACACCCCGATGTAAAGGTGATGATAGTACCCGGATCGCAGCAGGTGGCCAAACAGGTATATGCCGAAGGGTTGGATAAAATATTTACCGAAGCGGGTTTTGAAATTCGACAGCCGGGTTGCAGTGCCTGCCTTGGTATGAACGATGATAAAATACCAGCCGGCGAATATTGCGTAAGTACCAGCAACCGCAACTTTGAAGGAAGGCAGGGCGCAGGTGCACGAACATTGTTGGCCAGCCCGCTAACAGCCGCAGCAGCAGCTTTGACGGGTGTGGTAACCGATGTGAGGGGTTTCCTAAATCTACCAAAGGGGGATTTTTAGACCGGGAGATGCAGGGAGGGGTGTTGGAAAATATTTTTTTAAAAGGAAGAGAATTCAAATAAAAGAAGACCCAAAGGGGTGCTTCGTTAAAAAGTTCCCTTCAGGGCATTTTGGGGGGCCGCAGGGTTGACGCTTATGGAAAAAATAAACATTATACAAGGCAGGTTTTATCCGCTTCCCATAGAGAACGTGGATACAGACCAAATTATTCCGGCGAGGTTTTTAAAAGCCACCACAAGGGATGGTTTTGGTAAAAACCTGTTTCGCGACTGGCGGTACGAGAACAATGACGAAATTAAACCCAAAGTAGAATTTGTTCTAAATAAACAGGAGTATAGCGGCCAGGTGTTGGTAGCAGGCAAAAACTTTGGAAGTGGATCATCGCGGGAGCATGCTGCATGGGCCCTGCGCGATTTTGGTTTCAGGGTAATTGTATCAAGCTTTTTTGCCGACATATTTAAAAACAACGCACTAAACAACGGCGTAATACCTGTGCAGGTAACCGATGCTTTTTTGGAAGATTTATTTAAACTTGACAACAAAGCAACGATGACGGTAAACCTGCAGCAACAAACCATTACCATTGACGCCACCGGTCAGTACGAAACCTTTGACATAAACGACTACAAAAAAACCTGCCTGTTAAACGGCTACGACGATATAGATTTTTTATTAAGCGAAAAATCAGCAATAGAACAATATGAGAATAGTGACTTGTGAGTTGGGAGTCGTAAGTGGTGAGTAGTGAGTGGTGGGTAGTGAGTGGTGGGTAGGTAGTAAGTGGTGAGTGGTGAGTAGTGAGTGGTGGGTAGTGAGTGGTGGGTAGGTAGTAAGTGGTGAGTGGTAGGTGGTGAGTGGTGGGTAGTGAGTGGTGAGTGGTGGGTGGTGAGTGGTGAGTGGTGGGTAGTGAGTGGTGAGTGGTAGGTGGTAGGTGGTAGGTGGTGAGTGGTAGGTGGTGAGTGGTAGGTGGTGAGTGGTGAGTGGTGAGTGGTGAGTGGTGAGTAGTGGATAGTGGATAGTGAGCATGGGTAGTGAGTGGTTAATAGTGAATAGTGAGTTGTTATTGGTGAGTAGTGAATGATGAATGGTGAATTGTGATAATTGAGTGGTGAGTAGTAAAAGAAATTAAAAAAGATGAAGTCACTTTTTGCGGTTGCGTGTTGACATTTTCACGTTTGACCTTTCACGTTTGACCTTTCGCGTTTCACATTTCACATCAAGCCTTTTTAATTTTTACTTTTTAATTTTTACTTTTTTTATGACCAAAACAATAGCGGTAATTTTTGGAGACGGAATAGGACCCGAGGTAACACATCAATCATTAAAAGTGTTGGATGGTATAGCCCGTCAGTTTAAGCATAGTTTTAAATATACCTATAGCCTAATGGGCGCCGATGCCATTAATAAAACGGGTAACCCGCTGCCCGACGAAACACTGGAAAATTGCTTTGCTGCCGACGCCATTTTGTTTGGCGCCATTGGCGATCCTAAGTTTGATAATGACCCTACCGCCAAGGTAAGACCCGAGCAGGGTTTGCTTAGACTGCGTAAGGAACTGGGGCTTTTTGCCAACATTCGCCCGGTAACAACGTATGCATCGCTTCATCACCTTTCGCCGTTAAAGGATAACCGGCTACAGGGCGTTGATTTTATTATTTATCGCGAACTGACCGGCGGTATTTATTTTGGAAAGAAGACTTTGAACGAAGCGCAGACACAGGCATCGGACGATTGTGTGTACAATGTAGAAGAGATAGACCGCATTGCCCAGGTGGCATTTAAAGCTGCTCAAAAAAGAAGAAGGAAATTGACGTTGGTTGATAAGGCAAATGTGCTGGAAACATCAAGGTTGTGGCGCAAGGTGGTTAGGGAGATGAGTGATCAGTATCAGGATGTGGCGGTGGATTATATGTTTGTTGACAATGCCGCGATGCAAATTATCCTTAACCCCAAACAATTTGATGTGGTGCTGACCGAAAATATGTTTGGCGACATCATTAGCGATGAGGCAAGTGTGATAGCAGGTTCGTTAGGGTTATTGCCTTCGGCCAGTATTGGAAACGACAAAGCATTGTTTGAACCAATACATGGCAGCTACCCGCAGGCAGCTAATAAAAATATAGCCAACCCTGTTGGTTCAATTTTATCGGCCGCCATGATGCTTGACCATTTTGAAATGCACGAAGAAGCAACACTTGTACGGGAAGCGGTAGACTGGGCGTTGAACAATGGTTTTTATACAAGGGATATTGATGCCATCAACAACTACAGTACCACTACCATTGGCGATTTGGTTACAGATTATATTGAGAACAGAATACCATCGAAGGCTAACAGGGCCAATATGATGATCAGCGGATCGACCATCATTTAATTGTTGGTACGGCATTTATTTGTAATAAGAATAGTGGATGAATAAAGAACAAAAAGTACAAGAGTGCGACGCCACTACCGCACTAACAAAGTAACAAAAGCAGGGCTCAAAAAAATTATGAATTACTATAACAACGATACCATCATTTACCTGAACGGACAGTTTGTAAAAGCTGCCGAGGCTAAAACCGATTTTTATGGGCAGTCGCTGCACTATGGTTTTGGCGTGTTCGAAGGTATTAGGGCTTACCGTACCCATAACGGCGAAACCCGCATATTTAAAGCCGTTGAGCACTTTAACCGCCTACAGCGTAGCACCGCAACATTAAACATGCCGTATGTGTGGAACAATGATGAACTGATAGCCGCTACCTACAAAATGCTGGAAGCAAATAACTTGCAGGACGCGTACATCCGCCCATTGGTGTATGCACCAGCCAATATGAGTTTCAACCAAAACACCGAAGCTTTTATTGTGATTGAATCATGGGAAATGCAGCCATTTTTGGGCGATAAATTGCTGAGGGTAATGACCTCGTCGTTTGAGCGCCCCAACCCTAAAGCTTTTAAAATTGAATGCAAGGCTACCGGCCATTATGTAAACTCAATATTGGCCAGCCAGGAAGCAAAGGCACATGGCTTTGATGAGGCATTGTTGCTTGATATGAACGGAAACGTTGCAGAAGGTCCGGGAGCCAATTTTTTTATAGAAAAAGACGGCGTACTGTTTACGCCAGTGCCGGGTCATATTTTGCCCGGCATTACCAGGGCTACCGTGCTGGAACTTTGCCATCAATTACAAATAGAAGTAGTAGAGAAAAATATTTTGCCCAACGAAATACCTGCAGCAGATGGTGCCTTTTTTTGCGGCACCGCTGCCGAGGTTATTGGTTTGGAAAGTATAGATGGAGTAGCCTTTAGCAAAAGCTGGGCACAAACTAACAGCGCCCTTATTCAAAAAGCATACAAACAACTGGTAATAGAAAAATCCATCACCCAACAATTAGCCAACGCCTAATGGAACTAAACAAATACAGTAAAACGATTACTCAGGATGAAACACAACCAGCCGCGCAGGCCATGTTGTACGGTATAGGCCTGACCGACGAAGACCTTGCCAAAGCGCAGGTAGGTATAGTGAGTATGGGTTACGATGGCAATACCTGTAACATGCACCTGAACGACCTGGCCAAGCTGGTAAAACAGGGCGTATGGGAAAGCGATTTGGTAGGCCTGATCTTTAATACTATTGGCGTAAGCGATGGCATTAGTAATGGAACGGAAGGCATGCGTTACTCACTGGTAAGTCGCGATGTAATTGCCGACAGTATTGAAGCCGTATGCGGGGCACAATACTATGATAGTTTAATAGCCATACCCGGCTGCGATAAAAACATGCCAGGCTCATTAATAGCTATGGGCAGGTTAAACCGCCCGGCCATTATGGTGTACGGTGGCACCATTGCCCCCGGTCATTACAAAGGGCAGGACCTGAACATCATATCAGCTTTTGAAGCGCTTGGCCAAAAGCTGGCCGGCAACCTTAGCGATGAAGACTTTAAAGGAATCATTATGAACTCGTGCCCTGGTGCGGGTGCCTGCGGTGGCATGTACACCGCCAATACCATGGCCAGTGCCATAGAAGCATTGGGTATGAGTTTGCCCTATTCATCAAGCAACCCGGCGCTTAGCGAAGAAAAGAAAGCTGAATGTTTGGCCGCCGGTAAAGCAATGAGGTTATTGATGGAAAAAGATATAAAACCTTCGGACATCATGACCCGCAAGGCTTTCGAAAACGCCATTACCCTTATTATGGCCCTGGGCGGAAGCACCAATGCAGTGCTGCACATGATAGCCATGGCAAAAAGCATAGGAGTATCGGTTACGCAGGATGACTTTCAGATGATTAGCGACAGGGTGCCCGTGCTGGCCGATTTAAAACCCAGCGGTAAATACCTTATGCAGGATTTGCATGAACATGGAGGCTTACCCTCAGTAATGAAATACCTGTTACAAAAAGGCCTGCTACATGGCGATTGCCTAACGGTAACCGGAAAAACGATTGCAGAAAATGTGGCCGACGTACCTGGTCTTGATTTCGACAAACAGAAGATCATTTTGCCTTTGGAAACCCCAATTAAGGCAACCGGTCATTTACAAATATTGTACGGCAACCTGGCAACAGGCGGAAGCGTAGCCAAAATAAGTGGTAAAGAAGGGGAGCTGTTTATAGGTCCGGCACGCGTGTTTGATGGTGAGTTTGAATTGATTGCCGGCATTAACTCAGGTAAGATAAAGGCTGGCGATGTAGTGGTTATTCGGCAGGTGGGCCCCAAAGGCGCACCGGGTATGCCCGAAATGTTAAAGCCCACATCGGCCATCATTGGCGCTGGCTTAGGAAAAAGTGTGGCATTAATAACCGACGGACGGTTTAGCGGTGGCACCCACGGTTTTGTAGTGGGCCACGTAACACCCGAAGCCTTTGAAGGGGGTTTGATAGCATTGGTAGAAGACAATGATGTAATTGAACTGAATGTGGCTACCAAATCAATGACGTTAAAAGTAGACGAAGCAACCATAGCCGGGCGCCGCAGCAAATGGCAACAACCCGAACTAAAAGTAAAAAAGGGGTTGTTGTTCAAATACGCCAGGTGCGTAAAAAATGCATCAGAAGGATGCGTAACCGACGAAGCGTAATTATGTAGAAGATTGAAAAAATAATTGTTTAAAAGAATCCCCTTCAAGGGACGGGGGGCCAAAATGCATCGGAAGGATGTGTGACCGGCGAATATTGATGACTGTGTAAAATAGTCGGTCAAAGGAACCTCCCTTCGGGGGACAGGGGTCCAAAGTGCATCGGATGTATGTGTGACCGACGAAGCGTTATAATATAGGAGATTGAAAAAATAATTGTTCAAAAGAATCCCCTTCAAGGGACGGGGGGCCAAAATGCATCGGATGGATGTGTGACCGGCGAAGATTGATGAATGTATAAAAAAATTGTTTAAAAGACCCCCTCTTCGAAGGGCAGGGGGACCAAAAAGTACGCATATGAATGCAACATTTGAAATTGAGGAGAAGATTGCCATCAAGGCAAAAACATCGCAGGTAGCTACATCGGCTACCCCTATACAAACAACTGGTAGTAAGGCGGTATTAGATGCTTTTGTGGCCGAGGGGGTCACTACCATTTTTGGATATCCGGGCGGCGCCATCATGCCCATTTACGATGCGCTGTACGATTACCACCACCAGCTACAACATATATTGGTGCGCCATGAGCAGGGGGGAATACATGCAGCTCAGGGCTATGCCCGTGCCTCTGGGCGCGTGGGGGTGGTATTTGCTACCAGCGGTCCCGGTGCCACCAACCTGGTAACAGGTTTGGCCGATGCAATGATTGACAGTACGCCGCTGGTATGCATTACCGGCCAGGTATACGCCCACCTGTTGGGTACCGATGCTTTCCAGGAAATTGATGTAATTAATATTACTACGCCCATTACCAAATGGAACTACCAGGTGACCGACGCCAAAGAAATACCCGGCGTATTGGCCAGGGCATTTTACATTGCCCGCACCGGCAGGCCCGGCCCTGTGTTAATTGATATTACTAAAAACGCTCAGTTGGATAAATTCGAGTACCAGGGATACACTATTTGCGAGCACATACGCAGCTACCGGCCCAAACCAATTATTCGTAAAGAGTACATAGCCGAAGCAGCCAAACTGATTAACGAGGCCAAAAAGCCATTTGTAATTTTTGGCCAGGGCGTTATTCTTGGCCGTGCCGAAAAGGAGTTTAAATCATTTATTGAAAAAGCTGGCTTGCCCGCCGCATGGACGATACTTGGCCTTAGCGCCCTGCCCACCGACCATCCGTTAAACGTAGGCATGTTGGGTATGCATGGCAACTACGGCCCCAATGTAATGACCAACGAATGCGATGTGATGATTGCCGTTGGTATGCGCTTTGACGATCGGGTTACTGGTCGGCTGGATAAATATGCCAAACAGGCCACCATCATTCACCTCGACATTGACCCATCGGAAATTGATAAAAACGTAAAAACCAAAGTAGGTGTATGGGGCGATTGTAAAGAGACCTTACCAATGTTGACTGCGTTGCTTGAAGCAAAACAACATACCGAATGGTTGCAAAAATTTGCTGAGTTTAAAAAGATAGAAGAAGACACCCTGATAAATAAGGAGCTGAACCCAAGCGAAGGCAAACTGACTATGGGCGAAGTAATTAACCAGCTAAACATATTGACTGGCGGCAACGCTATTATTGTTACAGATGTAGGCCAGCATCAAATGGTTACCTGCCGTTATGCAAAGTTCAACCAAAGTAAAAGCAACATCACCTCGGGTGGTGCGGGTACTATGGGCTTTTGCCTGCCTGCGGCTATCGGCGCCAAATATGGTGCACCCCACCGCAATGTGGTGGCCATTATTGGCGATGGTGGCGTGCAAATGACCATACAGGAACTGGGTACCATTATGCAGTGCGAGGTTGATGTGAAGATCGTTATTTTAAACAACCAGTTCCTTGGCATGGTACGCCAGTGGCAGCAACTGTTTCACAACAAGCGCTACTCGTTTGTTGACATTGGCAGCCCCGACTACGTTATGGTAGCCAAAGGGTACGGCATAGCCGGAAGCAAGGTGGAAGAAAGAGAAAACCTGCAGGGCGCATTGGCCGAAATGATGGCGCATAAAGGCGCGTATTTACTAGAAGTGATGGTTGGGAAAGAAGACAACGTGTTTCCTATGGTGCCGCAGGGTTGTAGTGTAAGCGAAATAAGGTTGAGTTAGAGCGATAATTAAAAATTAAAAAAGAAAACGAAGAGTGGATGACGGGGTTAAATATGAATTGGGCGAGCCGGACGGTGCGGTTTATAATATCAGGCATAGAGCGTTTTATTTTTTTTAAAAGATGTTTTACTCGTTGTAAGTAACCAACAATATGATCGAATTCATTTTTCCTTGTTCGACCAATTAATCAGAAGCGTTACTTCTGTTGGAGCTAAAATGGTAGAAGGATTTGCGGGGGCTTCAAAAAATGACTTTTTAAAGTTTATTATCATTTCACTTAAGTCGGCCAATGAAGCAAAATATTGGCTATGCTTAATTAGAGATACCCTTTCAATAGATAAAAACAAATTAAATGATTTTATAAAAGAGGCAGATGCGCTGTTAAAAATTATAGCCTCGATTATTATAAATACAAAAAAGAATAAGTAAAAATTCAAAAGATATAAAGTTGGAAGTTATTGGCATTAATTTTTTAATTTTTACTTTTTAATCAAAACATAATGAAGCAAGAATATACCATAACCGTTTACACTGAAAACCAAGTTGGATTATTGGTGCGAATTGCCATTATTTTTTCCAGGAGAAAAATCAACATCGAAAGCCTAAATACTTCTCCATCTGAAATTGAAAGCATCAGCCGGTTTACCATAGTCATCCAGGAAACCGAAGACGTGGTGCGTAAACTAGCCCGCCAAATAGAAAAGCAGGTGGAAGTATTGAAAGTATACTATAATACCAACGACGAAATAATTTGGCAGGAGATGGCTTTGTATAAAGTGAGCACCGACATGATTACCGAAAAAGTGAAAGTAGAAAGGTTGTTAAGAGAGTGTGGTGCCAACGCCGTAGTTATTCGCCGCGACTATACCATTTTTGAAGTAACCGGTCACCGCGAAGAAACGCAAAAGCTGGTAGAGGTTTTGGAACCTTACGGATTGATTGAGTTTGTGCGCAGTGCACGAATAGCCATCATCAACAACAGCAAAGGCTTTCACGAAAAACTAAAAGAGTTTGAACAGGATCAACCTGGCGACGAGGCAACTGAAAACGAATACCTGAATAAAAATCAGGAGGTGTTTAGTATGTGAGGGGAGTAAAAAGTAAAAAGTAAAAAGTAAAAATTAAAAAGGTTTGCGGACTTGGGAATTATCAAATATAAGGACGTGAAATTGTAAAAGTGAGTAAGGGATGATGGTTGGTGAATTCCTAAAAGTTTTTTCAGTTTGCGACTTCTAATATTGCTGGTATTATATTTTAAAGAAGAGGTGGAAAAATCCTAAGGCTGTTAATAACCCGGAATACCGCTCCTCTCCGTGAGGAGAGCGGACGGGGATAAAGCGAAAGAGGCGAAATAAAAAAGCAAGCTTCGAATATTGGAACACTTCTGTTTATAAAAACAGCCGCTTAATTTTTTAATTTTTAATTTTCAATTAATCAAATATCAAACACTTAAAATTACCCACTCCCGGCAAACGAACAAGGGATTTAAAAACTACAAAATTATGGCAAAATTAACCTTTGGTGAAGTTGAAGAAAACGTTGTAACCCGCGATGAATTTCCACTTGAAAAAGCAAGGGAAGTTTTGAAAGACGAAGTGGTGGCAGTAATTGGCTACGGAGTACAGGGTCCGGGACAAGCGTTGAACCAAAAGGAAAATGGCATTAACGTAATTGTTGGCCAACGTAAAAATTCAAAAACCTGGGACAAGGCCGTAAACGATGGTTTTGTGCCCGGCGAAACATTGTTTGAAATTGAAGAGGCACTGGAGCGTGGTACTATTATTTGCTACCTGCTGAGCGATGCTGCCCAAATAGCTATGTGGCCAACAGTTAAAAAACATTTGACGCCTGGTAAAGCATTGTACTTTTCGCATGGCTTTGGCATTACTTATTTAGATCAGACCGGTATTGTACCTCCGGCCGATGTGGACGTAATATTGCTGGCTCCAAAAGGTTCGGGTACTTCGCTGCGTCGCATGTTTTTGCAAGGCCGTGGACTTAATAGCAGCTATGCCATTTTTCAGGATGCAACGGGTAAAGCGTTTGATAGAGTGGTTGCCCTTGGTATAGCCGTGGGCAGCGGTTACCTTTTTGAAACCAATTTTAAGAAAGAGGTATTTAGCGACCTTACCGGTGAGCGTGGTACATTAATGGGCGCCATTCAAGGCATTTTTGCCGCACAGTTTGAAGTGTTACGTTCCAAAGGGCATTCACCTTCAGAAGCATTTAATGAAACAGTTGAAGAACTAACACAAAGCCTGATGCCGCTGGTAGCCGAAAATGGTATGGACTGGATGTATGCCAACTGCTCAACCACCGCCCAGCGTGGTGCATTGGACTGGTGGAAAAAGTTTCGCGATGCCACCTTACCGGTATTTAAAGACTTATACGAAAGCGTAGCCTCAGGCAACGAAGCGGCTAAAAGCATTGAAAGCAATAGCAAAGAAGATTACCGCGAAAAGCTGGAAGAAGAACTGCGTGAACTTCGCGATAGCGAAATGTGGCAGGCAGGTAAAACAGTACGCAGCCTCCGGCCCGAAAACCAACCGGCTGCCGTTTAGCATTTGTTGGATGGAACAGGCTGTTATGGATGTTATTTTGGAATATCAGATTGTAACAAAGTGATCATGAGCAATAAAACAGGAATGAAAAATGATTGGATAGTTGATGAAGTCGCGTCTGTTGACAACGCCACTTCACTGCCTCTGCTTGATTTTAAAGGCGCTGCCGAACGTATAAAACAAGTGGTGAACAAAACACCACTTGTTTATAACCATCATTTGTCGCGCAGGTACAACTGCAATATTTTTTTAAAAAGGGAGGATCTGCAAACTGTACGATCATATAAAATTCGCGGCGCCTACAATATGATCAGCAGCCTGCCTGCCAGTAAAACGGATTGTGGCGTAGTGTGTGCCAGCGCTGGCAACCATGCACAGGGATTTGCTTTTTCGTGTAAAAAACTAAATATAAAAGGCGTGGTGTTTATGCCCTTTATAACCCCCAACCAAAAAGTACAGCAAACCAAAATGTTTGGCGAGGATATGATTGAGGTGGTATTGGTGGGCGACACCTTTGATGATTGTGCAGCGGCAGCCAAAACGTATACCGAAGAAAATGAGATGACGTTTATTCCGCCTTTTGACGATATTAAGATTATTGAGGGGCAGGCAACCGTAGGCGTGGAAATATTGGAAGAACTGTCGAACATAGATTACTTATTTTTACCGGTTGGCGGCGGTGGATTATCGGCTGGCGTGGGTAACTACTTTAAACGATTTAGCCCAAAAACAACCATCATAGGGGTAGAACCCGAAGGCGCACCCAGCATGTTTGAAGCATTAAAGGCCGGCCACCCGGTCACCCTTAAAAGTATTGATCGTTTTGTTGATGGTGCGTCAGTCAAAAGAGTAGGTGATGTAACTTTTCCATATTGTAAAGAAGCCATCAGCCAAATGCATTTGGTAAACGAAGGCAAGGTTTGTGCTACCATCTTAAAATTATATAACGAAGACGCCATTGTAGCAGAACCTGCCGGTGCACTGTCGATTGCTGCTTTGGATGATTTTACCGAAGAAATAGGAGGTAAAAATGTAGTGTGCGTGATTAGCGGCAGCAATAACGATATTGACCGTATGCAGGAAATAAAAGAACGGTCATTGCAATACGAAGGACTAAAGCATTACTTCCTGGTAAGGTTTGCGCAGCGCCCCGGCGCTCTTAAAGAATTTGTAAATCATGTGCTGGGCCCAACCGATGATATTACCCGGTTTGAATACATGCAGAAGCATAACAAAGAAACCGGGCCGGCGCTTGTTGGTATTGAACTACAAAAAAGGGACGATTATCATACACTTCTCGAAAACCTTGCAAAGTTCAATATAAATTTTACCGAATTGAATAAAAACGACAACCTCTTTGGCTATCTGGTGTAATAACGGTTGTTAGTATTTTGATCTCTAAAAATTGGTAAATTTAGGGTTCGCTTAGTTTACCGGTATGCCTTTGAAAACGACCATTGAACGATTACAAGCCTGCGGGTATTTTTTCACACTTTAACTTGACGATTATGACAGGCAATGGACTGTACGATTCAGCCTATGAACATGATGCATGTGGCATTGGCTTTGTGGCTAACATTAAAAGTAATAAGTCGCACCAGATAGTTTCAGATGCATTGACCATTTTAGAAAATATGGAACACAGGGGCGCCTGTGGATGCGAAAATAATACGGGTGATGGTGCAGGATTAACCATCCAAATGCCACACGAATTCTTTTTTGATGAATGTTTAAAACAGGGCGTCCATTTACCGGCCTTTGGCAAATATGCCGTAGGTACCATTTTTTTTCCCAAAGATCTTCCGCTGCGCGAAGAGTGCCGCAACATTTTTAACAGGGCAGCCGAAAAGCTGGGACTGGACGTTTTATATTATCGTAAAGTACCCGTTAATCAAACCGATATTGGACCCACCGCATTATCGGTGGAGCCTGAAATAGAACAGGTTTTTATAGCTTGCCCCGACCACATTGCCAACCCCGAGGAGTTTGAAAGAAAACTTTACGTGCTACGCAATTACGCCAGCCATACCATCAACAATTCGGTTAAAAAAGATGAAATAGGTTTTTACCTGTGTTCGCTTTCTTATAAAATACTTATATACAAAGGGCAATTAACCAGTTTGCAGCTTCGTCATTATTATACTGACCTTAGCGATAAAAGAATAGTATCGGCTTTTGGCCTTGTACACTCCCGTTTTGCCACAAATACTTTTCCATCATGGAAGTTGGCGCAGCCATTCCGTTACATTGCACACAATGGTGAAATCAATACGCTGCAGGGTAACTTAAACTGGCTAAAAACCAGCGAAAAGGAATTCAGTTCGCCTTTTTTTACCCCTGGGGAAATGGACAAGATACTACCGGTTGTAAGTGGTATGCAATCCGACTCGGCATGTTTGGATAATGTAATAGAATTGCTAACGCTCACCGGCCGTTCGTTGCCACACGTAATGATGATGCTGATACCCGAAGCATGGGATGGCAATGAACACATGAGCCAGCTTAAAAAAGATTTTTACGAATACCACGCTTCGTTTATGGAGCCGTGGGATGGGCCGGCTTCCATATCGTTTACCGATGGAAAAATTATTGGTGCAACGCTTGATCGCAATGGTCTGCGTCCATCACGTTTTTGCATTACTACTGACGACCGGGTTATACTGGCGTCAGAGTCGGGAGTACTTCCCATCGATCCAACTTTAATAAAAGAGAACGGCCGTTTACAGCCCGGAAAAATGTTTGTGGTTGACCTGGAAAAAGGAAGGATTGTAAGCGACGAAGAATTAAAACAAGAGATTTGTGGCCAAAAACCTTATGGCGAATGGCTAAATAAGTACAAAATAAAAATGGAGGAGTTGCCCGAACCACGGGTTGCATTTACCCATTTGGAGCATGACCAAATATTTAAATATCAAAAGGCTTTTGGTTATTCAAAAGAAGACCTGGAAATGATCATAGCGCCCATGGCGCTCGATGGTAAAGAACCACTGGGCTCTATGGGTACCGATGTGCCTTTGGCAATTTTAAGCGATAAGCCTCAACACCTTAGCAGCTATTTTAAACAATTATTTGCGCAGGTCACTAACCCACCAATCGATCCCATTAGGGAGCGGCTGGTAATGTCGCTGGTAACCTTTGCCGGCAGCAACGGCAATTTGTTGGTGGAAGATCCGCTTTCGTGCCATTGTGTTTCATTAAAGCATCCGGTATTGAGTAATCATCAATTGGAGCAAATCAGAAGTATTGATACCGGCATATTTCAGGCAAAAACACTGCAGGCGTATTTTAAAGCCGATGGTAAACCAGGGTCCTTACAAAATGGCATCGACAGGCTTTGTCGCTATGCTACCGATGCAGTTGAAGATGGTTTTAAGGTTATTATCATATCCGACCGCGCAATTGACAGCGATCATGCTGCAATCCCAACTTTACTGGCTACATCGTCAGTCCACCACCACCTCATCCGCAAAGGCTATCGTGGACAGGTAGGTATTATTATAGAAGCGGGCGATGTATGGGAAGTGCATCATTTTGCCTGCCTCATAGGTTTTGGAGCTACGGCTATTAATCCATACCTCGCACTGTCAACCATACGCGATCAAAAATTAACGGGCAAACTAGTAACCCCATTGGATGTAGATGCACTGAAAAAAAATTATATAAAATCGGTGAATGATGGCCTGTTAAAAGTATTCTCAAAAATGGGTATCTCCACGCTTCAATCGTACCAGGGAGCTCAAATATTTGAGATCATTGGCATAAGCAAAGCGGTGGTTAATAAATGTTTTGCAGGCGCCACCAGCCGTATAGAAGGCGTAGGTTTTGACGAGCTGGCTAAAGAGGCGCTGGCAAAACACTTTGTTGCTTTTAGTAAAAAAGCCAAGCCTTTTGAAATGCTGGCCGAAGGCGGCGTTTACGAGTGGAGAAAAAAGGGCGAGTTCCATATGTTTAACCCGCAAACCATTCACTTGCTGCAGTATGCAACTAAAATGAATGATTACAACACCTTTAAAAAATATTCAAAACTAATTAACGATCAAAGCGAAAAGGCATGCACTTTACGTAGTCTTTTTAGTTTTAAACCCAACAGACCATCTATTTCAATTAATGAAGTAGAACCTGCCGAAAATATTTACAAACGTTTTGCTACCGGTGCTATGAGTTTCGGCTCCATTAGCCACGAAGCACACAGTACGCTGGCCATAGCCATGAACCGTTTGGGCGGTAAAAGCAATACCGGCGAGGGCGGTGAAGATGAAATGCGTTACGAGGTAAAGCCTAACGGCGATACCATGCGCTCGGCCATTAAACAGGTAGCCTCGGCCCGTTTTGGAGTAACCAGTTACTACCTAACCATGGCCGATGAGTTACAGATAAAAATGGCGCAGGGTGCTAAGCCCGGCGAGGGCGGTCAGTTACCAGGTTATAAGGTTGATGAGTGGATAGGAAAAGTTCGTCATTCAACGCCGGGTGTGGGTTTGATATCGCCTCCACCCCATCACGATATTTATTCAATTGAAGATTTAGCGCAATTGATTTTTGACCTTAAGAACGCCAACCGTGCAGCCCGTATAAACGTGAAACTGGTTAGTAAGGCTGGTGTTGGTACTATAGCTGCTGGTGTAGCAAAGGCCAAGGCCGATGTGGTTTTGATAGCAGGCCACGATGGTGGTACCGGTGCATCGCCGCTAAGTTCAATAAAACATGCTGGTTTGCCGTGGGAGTTAGGGTTGGCTGAAACCCACCAAACCCTGGTGAAAAATAAATTGCGTAGCCGGGTAGTGTTACAAACCGATGGCCAGTTAAAAACTGGTCGTGATATAGCCATTGCCACCTTGCTGGGTGCCGAAGAGTGGGGTGTAGCCACTGCGGCCCTTGTTGTAGAAGGTTGTATCATGATGCGCAAATGCCATATGAATACCTGCCCTGTAGGAGTTGCTACGCAAGATGAAGAGTTGCGGAAGCGCTTTACCGGCGATGCGGAGCATGTGGTCAGCTTTTTTAAATTTATTACCCAGGAACTGCGCGAACTAATGGCCGAACTGGGCTTTAGAACCGTAAACGAAATGGTTGGCCAGGTCGATTGCCTGGAAGCCAACCACGATGTAAACCATTGGAAGTATAGTAAGCTTGATTTATCGCCTATACTGTATCGCCAACCGGCCGATGAGGAAATTGGCTTATATAAACAGGAAGAACAGGATCATGGGCTTGCAGACATTTTGGATTGGAAATTATTAAAGGCCGCAATGCCGGCGCTCGACAACAAAGAAAAGGTTACCGCAGCGTTTTCTATAAAAAATACTGACCGGACAGCGGGCACACTCCTTAGCAACGAAATTTCAAAACGATATCAATCGGCCGGACTGCCCGATGATACCATACATTTTAAGTTTACCGGTACAGCAGGCCAAAGCTTTGCGGCCTTTAATACCAAAGGCCTTACCCTTGAACTGGAAGGCGATGCGAACGATTATTTCGGCAAAGGATTATCGGGAGCAAGACTGATTGTTTATCCTTCCAAAAAAGCCACGTTTAAACCAGAAGAAAACATAATTATTGGTAATGTGGCCTTTTATGGTGCCACCTCTGGCAGCGCCTATATTCGGGGCAAAGCCGGCGAGCGGTTTGCCGTAAGAAACTCGGGCGCCTATGCTGTGGTAGAAGGGGTTGGCGATCATGGTTGCGAGTATATGACCGGTGGCCGGGTGGTGATATTAGGCGATACCGGCCGAAACTTTGCAGCCGGAATGAGTGGTGGAATAGCCTATATCTACGACGTAAAAGGAACGTTTGATAGCCTTTGCAACAAAGAAATGGTTGACCTTGATCCCGTAGGTAATAACGATGTGGAGGAATTGCGGGGAATGATTTTGGAGCACTATAATAACACCCTAAGCACCATAGCTAATTTTGTGCTGAACGATTTTGAGAATCAATTGAAGAATTTTGTAAAAGTGTTTCCAAAAGATTATAAAAGGGTGTTGAACGAAATGGTGGTTAAAAAAGCGCAGCGGGTGTAATTATCCCGGATACATTCAATAACCAGAAAGACGTCAGCAAAATTAATTTTATCAATTCCCCGGCCATAAAACAGGATTGGGGGCATTTTTATATCAATGGGCAAACCAACAGGTTTTTTAGAATTTACGAGGGAGTTGCCGGCCAAAAGGTCGCCGGAACAGCGGGTATTTGATTACAACGAGTTTGTGTTGCGCTACGAAGCTGAAAAGCTAAACAGCCAGGCGGCCAGGTGTATGGATTGTGGAATTCCCTTTTGCCATAATGGTTGCCCATTGGGCAACCTGATACCTGACTTTAACGATGCGGTGTACCGCCAAAATTGGCAGGAGGCTTATGAGATTTTGTCGGCCACCAACAATTTTCCCGAATTTACAGGACGTGTATGCCCCGCACCCTGCGAAAGTAGTTGTGTGTTAGGCATAAACCAACCACCGGTAACCATAGAAGAAATAGAGAAGCATATTATAGAAGTTGCTTTTGAGCGGGGGCTGGTAAAGGCCCATACCACTATAAATCGCACGGGTAAAAAAGTAGCCGTAATAGGTTCGGGGCCGGCGGGTTTGGCTGCCGCCGCACAATTAAATTATGCAGGCCATAGTGTAACTGTTTTTGAAAGAGATGATGAACCCGGTGGTTTATTACGATATGGTATACCCGATTTTAAATTAGAGAAATGGGTGATTGACCGCAGGTTAAGGTTAATGAAAGAAGAAGGTATCGTGTTTATTTGTAATGCCGAGGTAGGAAAAGACGTTAGTATCAACGATCTTTTGCGTAACCATCACGCGCTGGTTTTAGCAGGTGGAAGTACTATTCCCCGCGATTTAAATATTCCGGGACGCCATTTAAACGGTGTATCGTATGCCATGGACTTTTTAAAACAACAAAACAAACGGTTGGTGAATAAAATGGTTGAAGGCAATATAATGGCCACCGACAAAAATGTGGTGGTAATTGGTGGGGGCGATACTGGCAGCGATTGCGTAGGAACGTCTAACAGGCATACTGCCACTTCGGTAACGCAGTTTGAGTTATTACCCAAACCTCCTGAAAAAAGAACGGACAATATGCCATGGCCAACCTACCCCATGGTATTAAAAACCACTAGCAGCCACGAAGAGGGTGCCGACCGCAAGTGGGCCATTAGTACCAAAGAATTTATTGGTGATGAGCAGGGAAACCTAAAAGCCCTTAAAGTGGTAGACCTTGAATGGAAACATACCAACGATGGAAGGCCTGCCCAGTTTTACGAAATGGCAGGAAGTGAGCGGGAAATACCCTGCGAGCTGGCGTTGTTGGCCATGGGGTTTGTACATCCGCAGCACGAGGGTCTTTTAAACGAAATTGGCGTGGAACTGGACGAAAGAGGCAATGTAAAGGCTACTGACAAACATTACCAAACAAACGTTGAAAAAATATTTTCGGCGGGCGATATGCGCCGCGGGCAAAGCCTTGTGGTTTGGGCAATAAACGAAGGACGCGAATGTGCAGCAAAGGTTGATGAATACCTGATAAAATAGTTTAATAATATAGAAAGTGCTGAGGATTGCCCAAAATGGCAATCCTTTTTTGTTTTTATCTAAATTATTTTAAACCAAAAAACAACACTATTACGCCAAATATTTACCGTAAAATACTTATTATTAATATTTTATATCATTTTATGCATCTTGTATTATAAATAAATAAATATAAGGTGTTAGTGTAATTTGGTGTTAATAATTTATAATTTCATGTTATTATTACAGATAATTAATTTAGTAATTTATTAAACCCCTAACTATGAGTAAATTAACACTAAAGGGTCTTCTCCCATTTCTTGTTTTGGCAATAGTGGCAGTAGCAGCCATTTTTATACCCGCCTTACCTGATTTTGACGGATCTAAAACGTACAACAGTGCCGACGTTGCCTGGATGATTGTAGCCACCGCCCTTGTGTTTTTAATGACCCCGGGTCTTGCATTTTTTTACGGCGGAATGGTGCATCGTAAAAACGTTATTTCCACTATGATAAAAAGTGTGGTTGCTGCGGGCGTAGTAAGCGTGCTGTGGGTAACCGTTGGCTTTAGCCTTTGTTTTGGCACCGATATTGGTGGCTTTATTGGCGATCCAACCACGTTTTTGTTTTTTAAAGGAGTTAACTCAGGAGCCCCAATTTTGCAGGGTGCTGCCGGACCAATGACTATACCGTTAACCTTGTTTGCGCTATTTCAATTAATGTTTGCTATAATAACTCCCGGCCTTGTGGTAGGTGCTGTAGCTGAGCGTATCCGCTTTACAAGCTATATTGTTTTTATAGTATTATTTAGTCTGTTAGTATATGCACCATTGGCCCACTGGACCTGGCACCCCGAAGGATTTTTATTTAAAATGGGCGTGTTAGACTTTGCCGGTGGTACGGTTGTACACATTTCGGCTGGTTGTGCTGCCCTGGCCGGAGCCATGGTGCTAAAGCGTCGTAAAGTACATATGGAACAACGCGAAATTCCGCCGGCTAACATTCCGTATGTTTTAATTGGTACCGGCTTGCTATGGTTTGGCTGGTTTGGTTTTAATGCAGGTTCGGCTTTAGGGGCAAACGCATTATCTGTTTCTGCCTTTGCTACAACTAATACAGCGGCTGCCGCAGCAGGTTTATCGTGGATGTTTTTTGACGTTATGCGCGGTAAAAAGCCTTCTGTTCTTGGTTTTTGTATAGGCGCCGTAGTAGGTTTGGTGGCTATTACGCCAGGAGCGGGTTTTGTAGCTATTCCGCAAAGTATTTTTATCGGTTTCTTTGCAGCAATCGTTTCTAACCTTGCAGTGTATTACAAGCAAAAAACCAGTCTCGATGATACGTTAGATGTGTTTCCATGCCACGGAATTGGTGGTATGGTAGGTATGGTAATGACCGGCGTTTTTGCAACAACAACAGTAAATAGCGCAGGTGCCAATGGCTTGTTTTATGGCAATGGAGCCTTTTTGCTTACCCAGTTAAAGGGCCTTGTAATTGTGGTGGGCTACAGCTTTGTAGTATCGTATGCCATATTTAAACTTGTAAATGTTATTCAACCATTACGCGTTAGTGTAGAAGATGAAGAACTTGGATTGGATTCTACACAGCATAACGAAAATTATAACCAGGGTAGTTTAATCGTTTCAGGAAACGGAATTGAAAGGGAAGTAGGTGTAATAATGGAAAAGTAATTGGTTTTTTTTAAGCCTTTCAGCAACGTTTTATTTACATAGGGTACCGGCAATAAATGGTATATGTTTCACTTATCATCGGTACCCTATTCTTATGTCTTTTTTTCCTCAATTTCTTTAAGTGCCAGCCGCTGGCTTCTATATTTTACAAAAAAACCAGGATACATCTTAACGCTGCTTGACAACCATGGGTTATCGTTCGCAAGTTTTAATAAACACTTAAACCAAAACTCAAATGTCAGGAAAAATTGTAATTGCCAGTGTTTTATCACTGTTCGCTGTGGGTGCTTTTGCACAGGATTCAACTAAGAGTGGGCCTGTTATAACTGGCTCTGTAGATGCGTATACACGGTATAACTTTAACGATCCAAAGCCTGTTGAAGGTGCCACCATTTCCAATGTAAATAATTATACCAGTTTCAGTAACTCGCATAAGTCGTACGAGCTTGGTATGGCTAGCCTAAGGGTAGACCACAGCCTTGGAAAGGCCAGTGCTACCATAGATGTTGGCTTTGGTAAACGTGCTGAGGAATTTGCCTATGCAAATACCGAAAATTCAACTCTTTTAGCTATAAAGCAGGCTTATGTAAGCTATGCGGTAAGCGACAACGTTAAGTTTACCATGGGTAAATGGGCAACGCACATTGGGTACGAGCTGGTAGATGCATACCTTAACCGAAACTACAGTATGAGTTATATGTTCTCATACGGGCCGTTTTCGCACACTGGTGTCAAGGCCGATATTGGCCTTGGTGGAAAAAGTGCGATAATGCTTGGCGTTGCCAACACTACCGATTTTGTTACTACTACTTCGGCACGTAAATATGGCCTGGCACAGTTTAGCACAGGCTCAGCCAACGATAAGTTTAAAGCCTATTTTAATTACCAGGGCAGCTACGGTGGTTCGTCAAACCTGACACAGTTTGATGTAGTGCTTACCCAAAGTATTACCGATAAATTTAGCTTGGGCTACAATGGAACTATTCAATCAGTAAAACCCAAAAGCGGTTCGGGCAATAGTTGGTGGGGTTCTGCACTATATGTAAACGTTGACCCAACCGATGCGTTTGGCATAACCCTTCGTGGCGAATATTTTGATAATAAAAAGGGAGTGTCTGCAGCACCACAAGCTGGTATTTTCAATCTCACCCTATCGCCAAATATAAAATTGGGTAATCTTGTTATTATTCCAGAGTTAAGGTTAGAAAGTTCAAACAACGCCATCTACACCAAAGCAAACGGGGCTGGTATAAAAAGTACCACTTCGTTTATACTGGGAGCAGCCTATCATTTTTAAGGGCCATCCGCCGTAAAAAAGCAAAGCTTACAGCTGGGTTCGTGTAAAACGAACCTGGCTTTTTTTATGCATTTTTTTTTATACTATACTTGCTGTTTTATAAAAAAATGAGTATCCGCTTTTGGTACAATCAATACCGACTATAAAATGATAATATAAAGGCTGAGTATAATTACCAACGGTACAAAGTTGCGAAGCCCGTTTGACTGCCAGCCCGACTCATTATTGTGGCGGGGCGTTAGCCGGGCGGGCAACGACTTATGAAAAGAGCTTTTAAACTCGGTTCCAAAATGTCAGAACCAGATTGCGCATAGTCGTAAAAAAAAATTACAAACTTGCCGGTATGCCTGTAAAAGCTATCTATAAGGGCTCTCTATATTTTGTTTGTAATATTACTATAAGGTGGGCAATGCCACCTGTTTAGTAGGGGAAAGGCCAACTAAATTTGTTTTAGATAGCATCTTTTAAAGTTTAAAATATTACTACTTCAAAGTTTAGGTTTGTCGTAAAATACCTGCTTTAAACAATGCCTTTTTAATTATCATTGCCGCCTTAATACCGCTGATGCCAAAAAAAATAGTATTATACCATTCATTCAATATTTTTATGCTTTGGTGTTCAAATATTAAACTGGTCCTTTGCTTTGCTTACGGGTTTAAAACTTTCGGTTAAAAATATTACCATTAACCCCTTGTGGCTGTAAAATAAAAGTTTACCGGGAGGTTATGCCATGTACATTAGGTGTATAATAAACAGCCACATGGTAACTGCTAAACATTAAAACGCTGACAATAATAAATAATGCAAGTATTAAAATTTGGAGGAAGTTCGGTAGCCAACGCCGAAAATATTGACAAAGTAGCAGCCATTGTTCAAACAAAGGCAAAAGCCAAACAAACAATTGTAGTAGTATCGGCCCTTGGCGGTATAACCGACCTTTTGTTAACCTGTGGCGCCATGGCTGCCAATGGAAATGAAGCGTATAAAGAGCAATTGCAGGCCGCAGAGGCAAGGCACCTGGATACCGCCAAAGCGCTGGTACCCGTTACCCGCCAAAGCCGCATTTTAAGCCAGGTAAAAAAACAATGCAATGAGTTGGAGGATATTTGCAATGGTATTTTTTTGCTTCGCGAATTATCGTTGGTCACCAAAGACAGGATTGTGAGTTATGGTGAACTATTGTCGTCGCAAATTATTGCCGCACGGTTTGAAAGTATGGGTATTGCTACCGAATGGAAAGATAGCCGCGAGCTGATTATTACCGATACTAACCATACCAATGCCGCAGTCGATTTTGAGCTTACCAACAGAAACGTACAGCAATATTTTGCTGCTTTAACCGCCACTATAACGGTATTGCCGGGTTTTATTGCAGCCGACCAAAATGGATACACCACCACATTAGGACGCGGTGGCAGCGACTATACGGCAGCCATTATTGCCGCGGCGATTTTAGCTTCCAATTTTGAAATTTGGACCGATGTATCGGGCATGATGACCGCCGACCCCCGAATGGTTACCACCGCCAAGGTAATACCCCAAATCAGCTACCAGGAGGCCATGGAGCTGTCGCATTTTGGTGCTAAAGTAATTTACCCGCCCACTATACAACCGGTAATGAAAAAGCAAATACCGGTATGGATCAAAAATACCTTTGCCCCAACCGATATGGGAACCGTGATTGAAAGCTCGGCTGTTAAAAGTGAAAGTAGTATTCGCGGTATTTCAAGCGTAAATGCGGTAGCCCTGCTTAGCCTTGAAGGTAGTGGTATGATTGGCATACCCGGCTTTTCAAAAAGATTGTTTGAGGCCCTGGCCAGCGAAAAAATCAACGTGATACTTATTACACAGGGCTCAAGCGAACACTCCATTTGCGTGGGTGTAGATGAGGTAAATGCAAACGCAGCAAAAAGGGCTATTGACCTCGCTTTCAGCTACGAAATAGAAACAGGCAAGGTTGACCCGCTTAACATTGAAACCAATCTTTCCATTATAGCCCTGGTAGGCGATAATATGAAAAGCCACCCCGGTATTAGTGGTAAAATGTTTGGCGCCATGGGCCGTAATGGTATCAATGTCAGGGCCATTGCACAGGGCTCGTCTGAGCGTAATATTTCGGCCGTAATAAATAAGGCCGATGTAAAAAAAGCACTTAACGTATTGCACGAAGAGTTTTTTGAAACCACTTATAAACAGATCAACTTATTTATAGCAGGCGTTGGTAATGTAGGTAGTAAACTTATTGCCCAACTACACCAGCAGCACCACTATTTGCTGCACCACCTGCGCCTAAACATACGGGTAATAGGCATGGCCAATAGTCGCAAGATGCTTTTTAATGAAGAGGGAATTGACCTAAACACCTGGAAAGAAGCCATGCAACAGGGAGAGACCATGGAGCTTCCGCAGTTTCTGGAAACTATCCGCAACATGAACATGCGCAACTCGGTTTTTGCCGATGTAACTGCCAATGGCGACCTTGCCACTATGTACAACCAGTTGCTCGAAAAAAGCATTAGCGTGGTGGCCTGCAACAAAGTTGCCTGCTCATCGTCGTACCAATATTACCGGCAGCTAAAAGACCTTTCACGCGAATTTAATGCACCCTTCCTTTTTGAAACCAATGTGGGCGCCGGTTTGCCCGTTATTGGGTCGCTAAACGATTTAATACGCAGTGGCGATGAGGTTAATAAAATAGAAGCCGTATTAAGTGGTACGCTCAATTTTGTTTTTAACAACTACAACGGTACTAAAACCTTTGCCGAGGTGGTACGGCAGGCGCAAAACGAAGGGTATACCGAGCCCGACCCGCGCCTTGACCTAAGCGGTAAAGACGTAATGCGCAAAATAATGATACTTGCCCGCGAGGCAGGCGTACAACTGGAAATGGAAGATATTGGCAACAACACCTTTATGCCACCATCGTGTATGGAAGGCAGTGTGGACGATTTTTACAATGAGATGGCTGTACACGAAAACCATTTTAAACAGTTGTACCAACAAGCCGAAGACGCCGGCAGCAAGCTAAAATTTGTGGCCAAATTTAACGATGGCAAAGCATCGGTTGGGTTGCAGCACATACCGCCTCAAAACGACCTGTATCATTTGTATGGTAAAGACAACGTGGTGCTGTTTTTTACCAACCGGTATACCGAACAACCATTGGTGGTAAAGGGTGCAGGCGCTGGTGCTGAGGTAACGGCGTCGGGGGTTTTTGCTGACATTATTCGTGCAGGACGTTCATAATGCATTAGTCCGCTTTACAGCCAGGGTTTTTTTTGAGCCCGGCAATATTTGTTTTTGAAGGCTTTACTTGCGACGCTCCGTTCAACCGTTTGTACTTTGAGGTGCACACAATGTTGTAGTGGTTTAATAAAAAATATAATGACAATTATTTACCTGCAATTGGGTTGTTTTAAATAAGTAATACAATAGCTATGTACTAAATATTGTACAAAAAAGTACCAGGTTGTTTTGAATAAGTAGTGCTAACAGTTAAGTGCAGCATATTGCACAAAAAAGTACAAGGTTGTTTTAAATAAGTAGCGCTAACAGCTATGTACTAAATAGTGCACAAAAAAGTACAAGGTTGTTTTAAATAAGTAGTGCTAACAGCTATGTACTAAATAGAGCATAAAAAAGTACAAGGTTGTTTTAAATAAGTAGTGCTAACAGCTATGTACTAAATATTGCACAAAAAAGTACAAGGTTGTTTTAAATAAGTAGTGCTAACAGTTATGTGCTAAATAGTGCACAAAAAAGTACAAGGTGGTTTTAAATAAGTAGTGCTAACAGCTATGTACTAAATATTGCACAAAAAAGTACAAGGTTGTTTTAAATAAGTAGTGCTAACAGTTATTTGCTGAATATTGCACAAAAAAGTACAAGGTTGTTTTTAATAAGTAGTGCTAACAGCTATGTGCTGAATATTGCACAAAAAAGTACAAGGTTGTTTTTAATAAGTAGTGCTAACAGCTATGTGCTGAATAATGGACAAATTGTACAAGAGTGCGACGCAACAAAAGCTAAATATTAGTACTATCCTTTGGCCAAAAAAAATTTTTCCAAATAGCGGATAGCCATTAAAAAATATCATTATCACGGTGGGTTTACCTTTAAACACTCATGGATATTAATAATAAAACAGTAACTGTACATGCACCCGGCACCGTGGCCAACCTGGTATGCGGTTTTGATGTGTTGGGCCTGTGCCTGCATAAACCTTACGATGTAATGCAGGTAACGCTGCTTAACCGGCCGGGCATAACCATTACCAGCCTTGACGGGTACCAGTTGCCTACCGACCCTGCACAAAATACTGCCGGCGCCCCGTTAATAGAAATGCTGAGCGAACTGAACCGCGATATTGGTTTTGACATTGTAATTGATAAGCGCATAAAACCCGGAAGCGGGCTGGGCAGCAGTGCTGCCAGCGCGGCCGGTGCAGTAGTAGCAGCCAACCATTTGCTGGGCAATATTTTTACTAAAGAGGATCTGGTACGCTTTGCCATGTTTGGCGAAAAGGTGGCAAGCGGCGTAAAACATGCTGATAATGTGGCGCCCTGTATTTATGGAGGCATTACGCTTATAAGGTCCATTTACCCGTTGGATATTATACCAATTACGGCTCCGGATTTGTTTGTAACCGTAGTGCATCCTCAAATTGAAGTACGCACCAGCGATGCCCGCCAAATTTTGCGCAAGGAAGTGCAGTTAAAAGATGCCATTAAACAATGGGGTAACATTGCCGGGCTGGTGGCAGGCTTTATGAAAAACGATACAGCCCTCATAGGCCGCTCGCTGGAAGACGTAATTATTGAACCGGTACGCAGCATGCTTATACCTGGGTTTGACCTTGTAAAGACCCGGTGCACAGAGGCGGGCGCACTAGGCGGTGGTATCTCTGGCTCCGGCCCCTCCATTTTTATGTTAAGCACTACCCTGGAGGTTGCCAATGCCGTACAAACTATTATGAAAACCATTTACGATGGCATTGGGCTGGATAACCATACCTACGTAACCACCATCAACAAACAGGGCGTTACCATTCAGCAGTAGCGCAAAACAACGGGATCATCATCCCCCCCCCCAAATTATTAAGCGATGTTGTATTATAGTACCAATAAAAAAGCACCCGTTGCCGGCTTTAAAGAAGCAACTATTAAAGGTCTTGCACCCGACAATGGCCTGTATTATCCCATGCAGATTCCGCAGTTGCCAAAAGGGTTTATCGACAACCTTTCCAATCTGTCAAAGGCAGAAATTGCCTATACCGTTATTAAACCTTACGTGGGCGATGCCATTCCAAAAAATGTTTTGCAACGCATAGCTGCCGAAACAGTCAACTTCAATTTTCCGTTGGTAAAGATCAACGACCGCATTTCGTCGCTTGAATTATTTCATGGCCCCACCCTGGCTTTTAAAGATGTTGGCGCCCGCTTTATGAGCCGTTGCCTGGGATACTTTGTACAGGGCGGCGACCGCAACGTAACCGTGCTGGTAGCTACCAGTGGCGATACCGGTGGCGCAGTAGCCAACGGTTTTTATAATGTACAAGGTGTAAACGTGGTTATATTATATCCTTCGGGCAAAGTAAGCAGTGTGCAGGAGCAGCAACTAACCACCCTTGGCAACAACATTACCGCCATTGAAATAGATGGAAATTTTGACGACTGCCAGCAATTGGTAAAGCAAGCCTTTGCCGATGCAGTGTTAAATGATGAACTGTTTTTAACCTCGGCTAACTCTATTAATGTTGCCCGTTGGCTGCCCCAGCAATTTTATTATTATTATGGATACCAGCAATGGGTTGATAAAAGCAATCCGCCGGTAGTATGCGTACCCAGTGGCAACTTTGGCAATATTTGCGCAGGAATGATAGCCCATGTATCGGGCCTGCCCGTTCAACATTTTATTGCCGCCTGCAATGCCAACGCCAGCGTAACCGAATACCTGGAGACCGGTCTTTTTCAATCAAAAAAAGCGGTGCCCACCATTAGCAACGCTATGGATGTAGGCAACCCCAGCAATTTTGTACGCATATTAGAATTGTATGGCAACCAGTACCCGCAGGTAAAACAACACCTTAGCAGCTACAGCGTAAGTGACATTGAAACCCGAACCACTTTAAAGCAATTGTACGATCAATACCATTACCAGGCCGATCCGCATGGTGCCGTTGCTTTTAATGCTTTGGAAAAATACCTGCAAAACCACCCTGGCCAAAAAGGGATTATTTTAGAAACCGCCCACCCGGTAAAGTTTTATGATGTGGTAGAGCCGGTAATTGGCAGCCCCGTACCCATGCCCCATATGGTTAGCGCTATTATGAGTAAAAAGAAGGAAAGTATTTTTATGCAGCCGGTATATAGTTTGTTTAAGGAGTGGTTGTTGAGTTAATGCTTTATACTATTAAAGAGTAAGAGTGATTTTTAAAATTAAACCTTCGGAAAGTATATGATCCCGTTACTGCCATAAAATACTTAGGCACGAAAAGTTTTATTTTGAATGGTGCATTTTCAATTATTTAATACTTCAATTTTGCTGCTAACATGAAAAATATTGATAAGAAAAGTTTGGAAAAAGCTTACCGCTTGTTTGAAAAGGGTGATATTGATAATATTGAAATTGGCACCACTAAAGGGTTATTACAGATACACAAGTATTTATTTAACAGGCTATACGATTTTGCAGGAAAGACACGTAACCTAAACATAGCCAAAGGCGGTTTTAGGTTTGCAAATGCTTTGTATTTAAAGGAGGTTTTGGAAAAAGTGGAGCAAATGCCCGAAAATACTTTTGACGAAATAATTGCTAAATATGTTGAAATGAATATTGCCCACCCTTTTATGGAAGGCAACGGCAGAACAATGCGTATATGGCTGGACATGCTGTTGAAAAAGCGATTAAAACAGTTGGTGAACTGGCAGCTTGTAGATAAAACGCTTTACCTGCAGGCAATGGAAAGAAGCCCCATAAACGATTTGGAATTAAGAACCTTACTTGCCACCAATGTAACAAACGACATTACCAACCGGGAAATAATTATTAAAGGCATTGAACAATCCTACTATTTCGAAGGATATAAAAAGGGGGAAGATGATGAGTGACATGAACATTAGGCAAAATTATTTACTAAGGGGTTGGGGAATTAAAGGTGAGGGCATATTGCTGCTGTTGAATAAGGACCAACAGATAAATGAACAAAGGGTGTTGATTTTCGGTACGAAAGCTAAATCGATAAGGTGATTACAGCCTTTTATAAGCAGATGAGCGTTTACCACCAAAGCCAAAGCTTTAGATAACTACTTCTGCGCAGTAGCCGAGAGGGCTGCTTATAAAAACTTATGCTTACTAATTTTGAGATAAAGGGCATAATCTACTATTTTGGACAAATTATGTCAAAACAAAATCATTCAAAATGAATAGTTTGGGGGATACTATCAGAAAGCTTAGAGAAGATAATGCACTGCCCTTGCCCGCAGTAGCCGCTTATGTTGATATTGACCAGGCCATACTTAGTAAAATAGAACGCGGACAGCGCAAGCCAACCAGGGAACTAATAGTAAAACTAGCCGCCTATTATAAAGTAGGCGAAAACGATTTGCTGGTGGCCTGGCTTAGCGATAAGATGGTTTACGAACTAAAGGATGAGGAAGTTGCTTTAAAAGCTTTGCAGGTGGCAGAGGAAAAAGTTGCCTATCTCACACGGCCTACAGCCGGTAAAACAAGTATCGTTAATTCAATTAAAAAAATTTTTAAAAACGATGGGCGTGTTGCAGCAGCATGGTTATTTGGTTCTATTGTACGGGGAGAAGAAAAGGCAAACAGTGATGTAGATATTATGGTAGAAATGAACAACGCAAAAAAATATTCCATGTTCGATTTACTGGACATTGCGTTTATCATTGAAAATGAAATTAACCGTAAGGTTGATTTGGCAGAAAAAGGATACTTAAAAGATTTTGCCATGAAAACTGCAGCAAATGATTTTATAAAAATTTATGGATAAACCATTGTCCAAAAAAAGGACGGAACATGTACTGGAGGCTATACAATTGATTAAAAAATTTGTAGCCGATACAAGTGAGGCTGCTTTTTTACAAAACATACAAATTTAAAGTGCCGTACAGTTTCAGTTTTTAATTATTGGCGAAGTCATCCGGTTTATTGACGATGATATTTTAGCCAAATACAACTATCCGTGGCATATACCCCGGTCGTTGATGAACCACTCTTATTAATCGGTGAGGACGTAGCCAATTTGCTTTCAAGAAGTTCCAGACTTGTTTTCATTGCAAAAGGAAAGTACTGGGTGAATAATCATGCCCATATCTTGAAACCTACAAATGGATTATTGGAATATTATTGCGAATTATTAGAGCTATATGATTTTTATATTTGGGTTACAGGTTCTGCGCAGCCTAAACTTACCTCTCAAAATTTAATGAATATAAAAGTCATTGTTCCGCCTACATCAGATCAAACCGCCATAGCCAATTACTTAGATACCAAAACTGCTGAAATAGACCAAACCATAGCCAATAAAGAAGCGCTGATTAACTTGTTTGAAGAAGAAAAAAAAGCGTTGATTAATGAAGCGGTTACCAAAGGTTTACCAGCCGAAGTTGCTGCGAAGGCTGGGCTAAACTCTAAAGTTCCGCTTAAACCAAGCGGCATAGATTGGTTGGGTGAAATACCGGAACATTGGGAGGTGAAGAAGTTGAAGTATGTTGTAAATAAAATAGGAAGTGGCGTTACGCCGAAAGGCGGTTCTGATGTGTACGAAATTGAAGGAATTTGTTATTAAGAAGTCAAAATATTTATAATGATGGTTTAAGATTACACGATGTAGCATACATAACTGAAGAGGTCCATAATTCCATGAAAGGAAGTAAATTATGTGATAAGGATATCCTTTTAAATATAACTGGTGCTTCTATTGGGAGGTGTTTTTATTATGATGGAGATTTAAATGAAGCAAATGTCAATCAACATGTATGTATTATAAGGCTCATGCACGAAACTTCCAACTTCCACTATTTTAGATTTTGTATTATTTCAGAAGTAATTATTAGCCAAATTTCAAACAGTCAAACTGGTAGCGGTCGGGAAGGATTAAACTTCGAAAGTCTTGGAAATTTCTACTTCCCATTTCCTCCACTCAAAGAACAAACCGCCATCGTCCAATACATCGAAACCGAAACAACAAACACCAACGAAAAAATAAACCTGATCAAACAGGAGGTAGAATTGCTAAAAGAGTACCGGCAGGCTTTAATATTTGAAGCGGTTACCGGAAAGATTTGTGTGTTGGATAGCCCTGCTAAAAACAATTGACAATTGAATGACTTTACAAAGCGTATTTAAAAGGGGGGAAACAAGATATTACGATTTTATTAGTGAACGGGTGTCGCTGGTAATAGACCTTTATGACTTTGATAATTTTAAGTTGCCCGACGGAAAAGCTGGTAACTATTACACCCGGAAAAGAAAACTGACAAAAGCAAACTTTCTGAAATAAAAAATGCCCGTAAATGCACTAAGAAGGATACCCTTCAACGGCTTGGAGCCGACCTTCATGCACGACAGGCAGCATAAAGGTAGTGGGGTTTGTAATGAAATCAACTGAAAATCTGGTTAGCGGGCTACGCTTAACCGCTTATAATAGAAATCATAAAAATGCCAACAACCCAAATTCACACTGAACTTGCTTTTGAGGAAGCCATAGAAGCCGTATTGTTTAAGAGCGGCTATGTAAACGGCGATAATGCCAGCTATAACAAAGAATTTTGCGTGGATGAGTATTGGCTTTTTCAGTTTTTGCAAAACAGCCAACCACAAAAATGGCAAAGGTCCGAAGCTATTCATCGTGCCGATACAGCAACGAAACTATTGCAACGTTTACACAAAGAACTTGATAGCAGGGGAGCGTTGGATGTTATACGCAATGGGTTTACTGATAACGGGGTTACTTACGACATGGCTTATTTTAAACCCGAAACTGCTTTAAACCCCGATACCGACATCTCTTACAATCAGAATATTTTATCCGTTACCAGGCAGCTTAAATACAGCAAAAAAAATGAGAACTCGCTTGACATGGTATTGTTTGTAAACGGTTTGCCCCTGGCAACCGTAGAGCTAAAAAACCAGTTTACCAGTCAAAACAACCAACACGCCAAACGCCAATTTATTGAAGACAGAGACCCGCGGGAACTATTATTTCAACCCAATAAAAGAACCCTCGTACACTTTGCGGTAGATACGGATGAAGTGTTTATCACCACCAAGATAGATAATGAAAAAACCATTTTTCTGCCCTTTAACCTTGGCTATGAAAACGGCGCAGGTAATCCCCCCAATCCCAACGGCTATAAAACCGCTTACCTGTGGCAATATGTGTGGCAAAAAGATAGCTGGTTAGATATCATTGGCAAATTTGTACATGTACAGAAAGAAGAATACAAGCAAAAGGGAACCACGTTTAAAAAGGAAAAAATCATCTTCCCCCGCTATCACCAGTTAGACGCGGTAAGAAAATTATGGGCCGACGCCAGGGAAAAGGGGCCGGGTCAGCATTACCTTATACAACACTCGGCAGGTTCGGGCAAGTCCAATTCAATTGCGTGGTTAGCTTACCGGCTGTTCAGTCTGCACAATGCCATAGATGAAAAGGTATTTAATTCCGTTATCGTTATTACCGACCGCAAGGTGTTGGATAAACAATTGCAGGATACCATTTACCAGTTTCAACATAAACAAGGTGTGGTGGTAAGGGTTGATAAGAGCTCCGGTCAATTAGCAGAAGCCATTAAAAGCGGCAACAGTGTTATCATAACCACCCTGCAAAAATTTCCCTTCGCGGCGGTGTTGGATGAAGTTAAAAACCTGCCCAACCGAACCTACGCAGTTATAGTAGATGAAGCCCACAGTTCGCAGGGCGGCGAAGCTTCTAAAAAGCTAAAACAAGTATTGGCGGCCTCCAACCTGCAGGAAGCCGAAGCAAACGATACGAATGCGGAAGACGATGACCCTGAGGATCTGATCCGCCAATCGATGCAGGCCCGGGGTGTGCAGGCAAACATGAGTTTTTTTGCTTTTACAGCTACTCCCAAAGCCAAAACGGTTGAAGTGTTCGGGCACATTGGGAAAGATGGTAAACCACGCCCGTTTCATTTATACTCCATGCGGCAGGCTATACAGGAAGGATTTATTTTAGATGTGCTCAAAAATTACATGACCTATAAAACCTTTTTTAAAGTATCGAAACAAATTGAAGACGACCCGAAAGTAAACAAGAAGAAAGCGGGAAGAGCCATTGCCCGTTTCCTGTCGCTGCATCCCTATAACCTTGCACAAAAAACAGAAATTATTGTCGAACATTTTCGGCAGGTGGTCGCCTTTAAAATAGGAGGCAGGGCCAAAGCCATGCTGGTTACTGGTTCCAGGCTTCACGCAGTGCGCTATTATTTTGAATTTCAGAAATACATAAAGGAAAATCACTACCACGATATAAAAGCGTTGGTGGCATTTTCGGGCAAGGTTAAAGATCCCGATTTGCCAGACCATGAGTTAACGGAGGTAAAACTGAATGGATTTTCAGAAAAAGAATTGCCCGAAAAATTTGGTACGGAAGAATACCAGATATTATTGGTTGCCGATAAATATCAAACAGGTTTTGACCAACCATTGCTGCATACCATGTATGTAGATAAAAAACTATCAGGTGTAAAAGCAGTGCAGACACTGTCGCGGCTGAACCGAATGTATGCCGGCAAAGAAGACACTTTTGTATTGGACTTTGCCAATGAGGAAGAAGAAATAAAAATTTCATTTCAGCCCTACTATGAATTGACGGGGATCACCGAAAAATCAGATCCTAACCGATTGTACGACCTGAAGTCGAAAATTGAAGAGAAACAAATTATCTGGCAGTCGGAGGTAGATAATTTTGCGGAGCAGTATTTTAAAAATCCTGACATGCACAGTAAAAAAATTCATTCACTCCTAAACGCTTACATAGACCCGGCAGTTGACAGGTTCAAGGTTTTGGAAACAGAAGAAGAACAAGAGGATTGGAAACACTCACTACTATCATTCACCAGGGCATATTCTTTTTTAAGCCAGGTAATGCCGTTTCAGGACGTTGCCCTTGAAAAGTTATATGCATATGGCCGTTTGCTGTTAAATAAGCTCCCCCGCAAATCGCTGGAAGACAGGTTTAAGCTGAATGATGAAGTGTCGTTAAAATATTACCGGTTGCAAAAAATAAATGAAACCAATATTTTAATGGAACACCAGCCGGAATATGGTTTACTGCCGGGTACTGAAGCGGGTATCAGAAAAGATAAAGAAGAACAGATACAATTGTCGCAGATTGTAGAAGCCATCAACAACCGCTTTGGTACAGAGTTTACCGAGGCGGACAGGTTATTATTCGACCAGGTAGGGATAGACTTATTGCAAGACCAAACAATTATAAAACAAGCGAAAAGCAACACGTTCGATGCCTTTTTGCAAGGCAGCCTTAGAGACAAATCGATTGAAAAATTCATTGACAGAATGGATATGAATAACGCAACCACCAGCAATATTCTTAACAACGAAAAACTTGCAGATGCCGTTATTTTCAAATACCTGGCAAAGTTTATTTACGATAGGATTAATGCGGCATGACGTAATCGGTAAATAAAATTCAAATACTGAAACGGTGTTTGAGAACCACTTTTTACAACCGTTCATCTCCCGGTAAAGTTGCGTCGTCGCCTCATTCTATTCTACTTATACCCCTACATTTGCCCCATGACAGGCATTGACAGTGTAGAACTAAAAGAGGTTATTGCGCACCAGGTTGGCAACCCTACCCGTAGCGGGGAGCTGAGGCTTTCTGAAAATCCGCTTACGTTAAATGATCCTATTGTGCAGGGGCTGCTTGCCAAATTTTTCCTGGGTTCTTTTAACGAAAATGAGCACTATCATTTTACACACCTAAGCGATGTAAACCTGAACGAAGTATATACTTACGTTACTAAAATATTTGAAGACCCTTCGTCATTTACTGCTACCTCGGGCCTGCTGGCTTCTTTTCTTTACAGTAAAAGCACACATGCCCGCGTAAAACAAGGCGAGCTTTATGTGGCGCTTTTTGATAATGTGCCGCTGGGCACCGAATACAAACAGGCAGTAGGTATTTTTAAAAGCGAAAGCAAAGAAACTTTTTTAAAAGTGTTTAACCATGGCAAGAGCCTTGAGGTGGTACACGAAGAAGGCTTTGGCCCCAATAAGCCCGACAAGGGATGCCTGGTTTTCAGAAATAATCAAAGCGAAGGCTACACCGTATGCGTGGTTGACCATACCAATAAACAAAACGACGCCCAGTATTGGGTAAACGACTTTTTGCAGGTAACGCCGTATGCCGATAGCTACCACCATACCGACAAATACATGGGTCTGTGCAAGCAATTCATCACCAACAAATATGTGGAGAATTTTGAGGTTACCAAAAAAGACCAGATCGATTTGCTAAACCGGTCGATGGACTATTTTTCAACCAAAGACCAGTTTGACCTGCAGGATTTTACCACCGAAGTGCTACACCATACCGACGTGGTAGATTCATTTTTAGAATATAAAAAGAACTACGAGGCAGCTAAAAAATTTGAGATAGATGACAGCTTTGACATCAACCTGTCGGCAGTAAAAAAGCAGGCTAAAATATTTAAAGCGGTACTAAAACTCGACAAGAACTTTCACATATACATACACGGCCGTAAAGACCTGATAGAACGTGGGTACGACGAAGCAACCGGCAAGTATTTCTATAAATTATTTTTTGAAGAGGAGTCCTAAAGCCATTACAAGGCTATCCAACCCAAACTATTGTTGAAGCGTATTAATTGAAACCCTTCAAACCTGCCTAATACTTTTACAGTATTGCCGGGCACTAACTTTTGTTTGGCTGGTGCATTGGCAGTTGGGGCATCGACCACTACGGTAGGTTGGCGTATTTCTAAGTTGGCCGTATTACGTAATTTGGAAAGGCGGTCGGCATATACATAACCAGTCTGCCTGTTTGGTAGCTGCACCTTGTACCATCCGCCACTTGCCCCCATAACGCGAATAACCGAATTTTTTGATAGTGAGCTTAGTTCAGTGGCCTTTTGATCGGGCGCTGTATAAATGGTAGTGTTGCTGCTGGCTGCGGCCCAATCGTTCAATAGTTCGGTTGATGCTGATATTTTAGGTGGCAGTTTAGTGTTCCTGTCTACAAATGGCAAAGGGTCCACCGCACCATCGCGTGTGTAAATGCCAAAGTGAAGATGTGGCGAGGTATACGCAGCGTTGCCGGTGTTGCCCATTAGCCCAAGCGTATCGCCTATGGCAACCTGTTGGCCGGCGGTTACTAATTGCTCGTCAAGGTGGGCGTAGTAAAGGCTATAATCTTTACCATCGGGTCGCATAAATACTACCTTACCTCCCAGGCTGTTTTCGTTTACACGGGTTACTACTCCATTGGCTGCCGCCACCAAAGCGGTACGCCGGGGTGCAAATATGTCTATGCCTTCGTGCCTGCGCTGTCCACCATCCCTATCTACACCCCAAAAACTTTGGATACTGCTTTTTGCCCTGGCCGTTACCGGAAACGATAGCGATGGTCCGATAGAAATATTAAGGTCGTACTGGCCGGTCTGCAACAGCTCGGGTTGCAGGCGAAGTTGAAAGTTTCCATCTCTCTTCACTTCAAATAAAATAAGGTTGGTAGTGTCTGCCGCTTGCAATAAGCGGGGGCTTCGATTATCGCCATCCTTCGGCTGCCACAAATCGGCAAAAATTATAAAACCGGTGTCGGGTTTAGTAGCTATTTTAATGGTTAGTTGTTGGCCACGTTTTGCGGCAAAAACAATTCCATCGGCCGATGGTTGCTCTGCTGCAAAATAGCCTACCTGGCTAAATGGGATATTAACTTTCACTGGTTGTTGCAGGCTGTTGGCTGCTTGTACAAACCATTGGCGGCCAAGGTTGGTTTGGCGAAGGCCAGCCTTTTCTAGTTTCTCGGCATACTGTTCGTGTGGGGTTTTTTTACCAAACAAGCCGCCAGGTCCCGGGGTTGAACAACGTGTAAAGCACACAATAAAAAAAGCGACATACAACAAGGTCACATATAATTTCATATTAAAAGTGTTGATTACTTGGTGTTCAAAAGTTGCGCCAATGCCATGGCATTTGCATAACAAATTTTTTACGGAATAATGAGCTTACTTTTTATAGAGGAGCGTACTTGATGGCTACTTAACTTTTGACGTCATCTTTTAAATCACCCATAACGCTTTCTATCAAAGCAGGAGAGTGATTATTTTACAAATGTTATACACAAATGACAATTAAAAAATGGCAGGTCCCCACTTAGTGCCATCCATTGAAAGGCAAGCGGTTATTAAATGAAATTTGAGTTAATAAGCTGCATAATTCCATAATATGAAATAATAAAAAAATGTTAATGACCTTATAATGGCATGGAAATGGGTTTACGGTAAAAAAATGATCTTCTACTATGAAAAAAATTATTTATCTGCTACCGTTCAGTATGCTGCTGACCTATTGTAGCACCAGTAAAATGACCACAACACCAGGTGTTAGCAACGTAAAAGTAAACGATGCCCCTGCTGCTGCCACAATCAATACTGCAGTTGAAACCCGCGATTGGGGTTATAAATCTACCCGCGACACTGCATTGAGCGGCGAGTGGCAATTAGAGGGAATGTTGGCTGCCGACGGTAATTGGAAGCCAGTTGATAGCTGGTACCCCACCGATAGCGCTGCCGTAGATAGCACGGCATTACCTATGGACAGCAGTACGGCTATGACTGATGTTAACGAAGCCTTTAATCCAAACCCACCAATGGCCAGTACTAACAAAAATTTCGGTAGCAAAATGAGGGATACCAGTTACCATTATTTTGACACCGCAGCTTTTAGGCAGCAGTTGACTGACCGCGACAAACCCTTTGATTACTGGAAGCGCATACCAAAAATGACCATTATGCCATCGCTGGGTATTTTTTCGGGAAACACGGGTTGCAATAGTATGAGTGGCGGGTTTAATTTTACTGAAACCCTCATAAAGTTTGAAAACAATATCCGCACTTCAAAAATGCTTTGTAACGAGTATGATGAAGTTGCTTTTTTAGCCAATCTTGTTAAGGTAGATAATTATATAATTAACGCAAATGTATTGGAACTAAAACAGGCAGATACCGTGTTATTAACTTTTAAAAGAAATTAAATGTAAGGTGCTAACATTGAACATATGGGCCGGTTTCAAATTGTTTGGAACCGGCTTTTTTTTTAATTTTTTTTAGGTAGATGGTTTACAGTAGTAGTTTAAAATAAAGTACTGTTTTGATACCAACATGTTGGGCCGCTGGCCCAAAGGGGCTTGCAACGTTCCCGTTTAACGTTTTAGGTTTCCCCGTTTCCCGTTTCCCCGTTTCCCGTTTCACGATTGGCTACCAATATGTTGGGCCGCTGACCCCAAAGAGATATTCACCTTTTACGTTTCCCGTTTGACGTTTTACGATTGGCTACCAACATGTTGGGCCGCTGGCCCAAAGAGATGTTCACCTTTCCCGTTTCCCGTTTCCCCGTTTGACATTTTATCATCGGCGACCAACATGTTGGGCCGCTGGCCCAAAGAGATGTTCACCTTTCCCGTTTCCCGTTTCCCCGTTTGACATTTTATCATCGGCGACCAATATGTTGGGTTGCTGGCCCAAAGAGGCTTTCACCGTTCCCGTTCGATATCTGACGTTTCCCGTTTCCAGTTTCACGATTGGCCACCAACATGTTGGGCCGCTGGCCCAGAGAGACGTTTACCTTTCCCGTTTCCCCGTTTTTACGTTTTACGATTGGATGCCAATCCATTCGCCATTAACCATTCGCCACTTAAAAAAAATTCCTAGTAGCTTTTCATCATCAGGCTGTACAATAGTTTTTGATCGCCGGGGTTAATATTGCCGGTGGTGGTGTCGGCCAGGTAGTGGCGTTTAAAAGCAAGTTTTGCCGCAGTACTATCTTTTACATCGTAGCCAATAATGCGCAGCGCCTGTACATTGCTAAAGCCCCCGGGTAAAATAACCCCGGTAGTATCGCCTGGCCAGTTGCCAAAACCAACTGTAGCTAACTGTTGCCACGGAAATCGATAGTTGGGATCGTTTTTACGGCTGGGCGCAATATCGCCATGGCCAATAAAATTGGCGGCAGGTATATTGTATTTTGTTTTAAGCGTATCAAGTAACCTTAGCAAACTGCCAATTTGTGGGCCGGTAAAATATTCAAAGCCATTGTTATCTAATTCAATGCCTATGGACAATGAGTTAATATCGTTAAGACTTCCCCATTTGGCTACCCCGCCATGCCACGCCCTAAGGTAGTCGTTTAGCATGTGGTGGATGGCTCCATTTTTACAAATAACATAGTGGGCGCTTACCTGTGTGCGGGTAAGGGTAAAGGTGCGCAGGGTTTGGTCGCAACTGTTTTGGGCAGTATGGTGTATGATTACAAAATTTGGTTTACGAAGGTTAAAATTGGTGGTACCTATCCATTGGCGTTTGTCCTTTCCATCAATACCTATAGGCGTGGCCTTTAATATTTTTGCATATGCCTTTGCCTGCCTGCTGTATACTTTATTGGTGGCCTTATATGCATTGTGGTTGCACGATGCGGTGGTAATTGCCATTAAAGTAAAGGCTAAAAAGAATTTTTTGATGTGCATGTTTTAAACAATTGGTAAGTGATAGCGAATATAAGGCGCAAGACAAATAAAAAAACGGGCCCTGGGGCCCGTTTGCTATAGAATATTAATAGTTTAAAATAGCCGGTGTTTAAATATTTCAGGCACTTGCTTTAAGCAACTTTGGATTAAGGTTGCTTACTTCAACTTCACCATTTTCGTCTATCAGATAAATTTTAAAGTACAAATCGTTCATGCTAAAGTAATCCTGCACTTTTTCAATAATGGCCCTATATCTGTCAACGTTGGGCAGCGCCATACAAACCACCGCAGAGTCATTTGAATAGTATTTACCAAAATTAATAAACGAGTTAAACAGGGTATCGCTGAACCATTTTTTAATATGGCTTACCTGGGTAATATTTTTAGGCGCCAGTACATTACTGCCGGTATAAAATTCGTTGGGTAGGCCTTTTACCTCAATAATCTCTTTACTAAAAAATTTTGAGGCAGTAACAACCGTCTCCAACCGCGATGGTATTTTATGGTACAACTCCTTTTGAATTTTATAGCCATTCTCCTTTAAATATCTTTCAAGGCTATTGCAAATAAAATCCTCTGAAAACCATGGGGTTCCGGTGTGCGCCGTTGGTAAATTGGGTGAAGTTTCGGTTTCCATATATGTGTAATTTTTGTTTTGCAAGTTTTACTAACCTAAAACCAGCGGGTCATTTTATATGACCATTGGCTGGTATTGTTCGTTGCTTTAAATTCTACAATATTCTCTTAAATAAAAAGATAGATTATCAACAAATACGTAACACCAATAAGGTTGGGGTTTGTTTTACCCGGTTTTTTATTCCGGCTAAGCCCACCCGATCCTAATACTCAACTTAACCCAGGTCTTTTTTTATTTAATTACCTAATCTTTTTAACATTTACAAAAAACAAGCCACCTTTAAAGGTGGCTTGTTTACTTTTTTTAACAACACTTTTCGGCTTTATAAATTACCTAAAGGGCGTTTAATAGTCAATTACCTGCTCCTCCATAACAACTGGTATGTCCCTAAACTCGTACTGCTGGTTGCGCAATTGTGGCTCAAAACCAGCTTCGCGTATGGCCTCCTGTATGCCCGTGCTGGTAAAACGGTGCGGTGCGCCGGCAGCGCTTACCACGTTTTCTTCAATCATAATGCTTCCAAAGTCGTTAGCGCCTGCGTGTAGGCAAAGTTGGGCAATTTGTTTGCCTACCGTAAGCCAGCTTGCCTGTATATTTTTTACGTTGGGTAGCATAATACGGCTTATGGCAATCATGCGTATATACTCCTCGCCTGTAGTAAGGTTTTGTACGCCCCGAATACGTGCAAGCAGGGTGTCTACATCCTGAAACGTCCACGGTATAAAAGCTACAAAACCTTTACTGCTTTCGGGTTTGCGGGCCTGTACTTCGCGTAGTTTAATCAGGTGCTCCATACGCTCCTGCACGGTTTCTACGTGGCCAAACATCATGGTGGCACTGGTGGTAATGTTTTGTTGGTGAGCTTCGGCCATAATATCAAGCCACTCCTGGCTGCCACATTTGCCTTTACTAATAAGGCGGCGTACGCGGTCAACCAATATTTCGGCGCCGGGGCCTGGCAGGCTATCCATGCCAGCTTGTTTTAGTGCCTTTAATACTTCGCGGTGGGTACTTTTTGCCAGCTTGGTTATATGGGCTACCTCAGGGGGGCCAAGTGCGTGCAATTTAAGGGTGGGATATAGCTCTTTTAATTGTTTAAATAAATTAGTATAGTAGGCTAAACCAAGTTCGGGGTGATGGCCGCCCTGCAGCAACAGTTGCTCGCCACCATAGCGAAAGGTTTCATCAATTTTTTTTCGATAGGTATCAATATCGGTAATGTAAGCCTCGGCATGGCCGGGTATGCGATAGAAATTGCAAAATTTACAATTGGCAATACACACATTGGTAGTGTTCAAATTACGATCTATGATCCAGGTAACTTTATTATGCGGTACCTGAATTTTTCTCAACTCGTTGGCTATGTATGTAAGGTCAGCAAGGGGGGCGTTGTTAAACAGCTCCATGCCTTCTTCTATTGTAAGAAACTCGAAATTTAACGCTTTTTTATACAACCCTTGTAATTCCATTTTTTGCTGTTTTATTTATACAACAAAGGTAAAGCTTCAAAAGTTGTATGGCAGTTTTGGGCTTTTGGTAATACGGATTTAGTTATTATTTGCACCAGCCATGTAAACTTTACCCTAATAACAGTGTACTTTGACGCGTGTTGAATAATGAACTAAATGATAAAGTGAGTGACACAACCAAAGCCACATAGTAGTACAAAAGCCCTGGCCATAAAAATGATTGTTGTTTTTTTGGTCCTATTTGTAATTGTTTGCAATACTGCACACAAATGCGTTGGGCAACAAACCTACCAGTACGATGCTAAAAAGATTACAGCTTTCAGGTTTTTGATGCTTACCGGCGGTATTGTTATTTTAAGGGCCACGGTAGGCGACAAGCCCGATAGTTTAAATTTTGTGCTGGATACCGGAAGTGGGGGAATATCGCTTGATAGTGTTACGGTTGACTTTTTAGGTCTTGACCCGGTTGACAGCGACCGGACTATCAGGGGCATTGCAGGTATTAGAAAGGTAAAATATGTTAGAAACCTTGACCTTCACCTGCCGGGCATTGACGTTCGGTTTCTTGACTTTCACATTAACGACTACGATATATTAACCTCGGTATACGGGCTTAAAATTGATGGTATAATTGGCTTTAGTTTTTTAAGCAGGTATATTGTTAAAATTGATTACAATACCGATATGCTGGAGGTGTGGGAACAGGGTAAAATTAACTACCCGAGGCGTGGCTATAAAATGCAAACTAATATAAGCAGCATACCCGTAATGGGTGCTTCCATAATTGATAATACAAAAGTGGCGGGTAATTTTTTTTTTGACACAGGTGCCGGGCTAAGCGTGTTAATGTCGGAAGAGTTTACCCACGATAAAAAAATATTTAAGCCGGGTAAAAAAATGACCATAACCCAGGCCGAAGGGTTGGGAGGCAAAAAGCCCATGAATATTACTACTGTAAAGCGACTGCGTTTTGGAAAATATAAGTTTAGAAAAGTACCGGCGCATGTGTTTGATGACGAATATAAAGTAACCTCGTACCCCATATTGGGAGGTTTAATAGGCAACGACCTGTTGCGCCGCTTTAACCTTATTATTAATTACGCGCAGCGCGAAATACACTTATCGCCCAACAGCCATTTTGGGGAGCCGTTTGATTATAGTTACACCGGCCTTGGTATTTATTATATTAACGGGCAGGTGGTTATTGAAGATGTGCTGCCCAACTCGCCGGCCCAAAAAGCAGGGCTGGAAGCTGGCGACATTATTATGGGAGTTGATAAAAATTTTTCCAATGACATACAGGCTTATAAAAACATACTACAGAATGCGGGCGCCAAAGTAAAGATGATTGTTTATAGAAATAGCAAGGTGGTTGAGCTAACCTTAAAAGTAAAAAGCATATTATAAAATGATTATTATTAGTGCAGTCGATTTATTAACATTTCTGAAATGTTACTTTTGCCATCTTAAAAATTTTCAATGAAGCATTTTTTATTTTTAGTGGCAGTTGTATGGTGCGAAGGTTTATTTGCACAGGGCACTGAAACCTTTACCAACATGCCCGCCAACGCATCGGGCTATGCCACCCGCACCTGGGTAGGCGATAATGGCCTTACCTGGAATGCTACCGACGCACGTACTGACCAAACTATTACAGGCCGCGCTATTGGTATACGGTTGGGCGGTGTAAGCAGCACTGGCGTTGCCAATGGTATAGGTACGCTTACCTTTAAGTATGCGTACCTTTTTACAGCAGGTGGCAATGCACTGCTTGAAGTAAAAGTAAATGGAAATGTGGTGGGTACGATACTAGTACCAACCCCTGCCATACCCCCCGCAATCCCCGCAACAGCTACCATAAATAATATAAATATACCAGGAACATTTACCCTTGAAATTAACCAGGTAAACCCAAGTACAGCACCCCCGGCCAGCGGCCCGCGGGTGGCTTTGGATGATGTTAGCTGGACCACCTTTTCAGGCTCGGCCTGCATAACCCCGGCAGCACAACCTACCAACCTGGTTTTTGGTACGGTAACCAATAATTCAATTGCAGGAAGTTTTACAGCGGCAACACCTGCTGCCGATGGCTACCTGGTAATAATGAGTACCAGTAGTACCTTAGCCCAATTGCCCGTTAATGGAACTACCTATGCAAGCGATGATGTGTTGGGTAATGGTACAATATTAACTGTAAGTTCGCAGGTTTCGTTTGCGCCACAAAGCCTTTTGCAAGGGACCACCTACTACTTTTTTGTTTTTACGGTAAATTTTGCCTGCAATGGCGGACCGCTATACTTAACCGCTTTGCCGCTAACCGGCATGGTGGCTACCACCGTGCCCCCGGCATGTACCACGCCGGCACAGGCGCCCATGGGTTTAACTTTGGTGGCTTCTAATACTTCGGTAACAGGGTCGGTAATTGCCTCGGCCAATGCCGATGGTTACCTGGTAGTTTACAACACTTCCGGCTCGCTTAATTTTACCCCTCAGGCTGGTGTAACCTACATGAGCGGCCAAACCGTGGGAACAGGTAACACCGGTATTGTAGCCGGGTTTAACCAGGGCAATACCTTTACTGCACAGTCGCTAACTGCAGGCACCACCTATTATTTTTATGTTTTTGCGGCAAACGGTTTTAATTGTACAAGTGGGCCACAATATAATAGTACCAGTGCAAATGCCACTGTAGCTACTACAACGGGTACGGTAATTAACCCGCCAAATTATTATGATAATGCGGCCGGAAAAAGTTGTGTTGAGTTAAAAACATCCTTAAAAACGATCACTACCACGGGGATGACACCCCGCAGCTATGGCGATTTGTGGACACAGTATACCCAAACAGATATTAAGCCCCGCGAAATAGGGACAGGATCGGCCAATGTTATCTGGGATATTTATTCAGACGTTCCGAACGGAACAGACCCTTACAATTTTACGCCGGTTATTAACCAATGCGGTAATTATTCGGGCGAGGGGCAATGTTACAACCGCGAGCACTCCTTTCCCCAAAGTTGGTTTACAGGTGGTACGTCCACCGGACCGGGTACCGATTACCTGCATATTTACCCAACCGATGGAAAGGTTAACGCAGATCGCGGCAGTTGGGTTTATGGCGAAGTTGCCAACGCAACCTCTACCAGCCGCAACGGCAGTAAATTAGGCTCATCGGCAGTGGCAGGTATAAACGGAACCGTTTTTGAACCCATTAATGAATACAAAGGTGATGTAGCAAGGTCATTTTTATACATGGTAACCCGCTACCAGGACAATATGCCCACCTGGGGCAACCTGAGTGGTTCAAACGGACAGCCGGCATTGGAGCCCAATACCTACCCAAGTATAGATGTGGCCTACATAAAACTGATGCTAAAGTGGCACACGCAAGATCCCGTAAGCCAAAAAGAAAGAGATCGTAACAATGCATCGTACAGCTTTCAAAAAAATAGAAACCCTTTTATTGACCACCCCGAGTATGCTGACCTTGTTTGGAATGCCAACTGTCCGGGCCTTAGTGCGCTACCAGTGCAACTGGTATTTTTTGGCGGTAAGCTGGTGGGCAACCAGGTTAAGCTGAACTGGGTTGCAGAAAACGAACAAAACTTTTTGCTGTTTGATGTGGAGAGAAGTTTTAATGGCAACAGTTATACCTCTATTGGGCAGGTAAAAGCAGCTAACCAGCGCAACTACACATTTAACGATAATGCCCAAAACATCAACGGCCGCAGGGTGTACTACCGTTTAAAAAAGATAGATAAAGACGGTAAGTATGCCTATAGTGAGGTGTTTACCTTGCACATACCGTTAAACACCAAATTTTCGGTTTATCCTAACCCTGCCAATTCGTTTATTAAGCTACAATTAAACGGAACAGTTAGCGGAAAAGTGACTGTTCAGGTTACCAATGCACTGGGTAACGTGTTGCAGCAGCAAACCTTGCAGTCGGCAGGCAACACCATTACCCTTAATACACAGGCGCTGCCCAACGGCACTTACCTGGTAAAGTTGTTGATTAACGGCGGGCAGTTTATACAAAAGGTGATGATAGCGAGGTAATAGTTTTTATACAACTGACTGTTATATAATTAAAGACCCCGCCAGCCGGGGTTTTTAATTTGCACGATGTTGGTTTATTGCGTTTATTTGGTTGATAGCAGGTACTGATGACGAAATCTTTTATGAAAAAAAAATTCTTTATTTTTTGCGGCCTATTTTTATTTTGCTTTAACATATTTGGGCAAAATGCCGGAGGGAAAATAATTTATACAGTAGATTCCATCACAGTAATTGACGATCCTGAGGAAGGGAATGAAATTATTGAAACAGAAATTGCAACGCTTACAGTTATTAATAACAAGGACAGTTTAAAACTTCTGGGCTTCGATAAATTTGATGGAGCGATTTATATATTTACAAAAGAATATAGCAAAAGAAGCGAAGCCATAAGATTAATACCATCATCTAAGCAAATGGTAAGGAATAGAGGTGCTTTTAGTTTCCGTGGTCAAAATTATAGCGGAACATTTATTGACTACTATTACAGTGGTCGCAAACAAGGCGAGGGGACTTTTCAAAATGGCACTTTAGAAGGAATTCGTACAATATATTATCAAGATGGAAAAGTTGCAATGGAAAAACATTACTCAAACGGTATAGAAAATGGATTGGAGAAAGAATATTATACCGACGGTTCACTAAAACAAAAGGGAGTTTTTGTAAATGATAAAGAAGAAGGTGTTTGGGAATCGTATTACCCCAATGGGCAAGTAAAATTAAGAAGCCAATATAAGGCGGGAGAGATTTATGATACAGCAACCAAATATTACTCTACAGGTAAAATAAAAGAGAAAGTCTTTATCAAAAATGGAAAGGTGATTTTAGACCCCAACCTTGAAAAGATTGAAAAACTAATGACGAAGAGTAATGAAAGCAATAAAGAAGGTGACACAAAAGCAGCCATCAAATATTGTTCAAAAGCACTATTGTTAGACAGTACATATGCCGCTGCATATTTTTCACGAGGTACAATTAAATTAAATGAATTTGAATTTGACGAGGCTATTGCCGACCTGGACAAAGCACTACATTTTGAACCGTTTAGGGAAATTGCTTTATCGAACAGAGCATTTGCAAGGATAAGAAAATATCAATTTACAAATGGCAGAACACTTACAAAAAATAGTGAGGTGATAGTTTTGGCAACAAAAGACATTGTGGCAATACCACCAAGTGAACAAGAAAAAGTTTGTAATGACCTACAAAAAGCAGTGTTTTTAGGCGACAAATCAAAAATGATTTCAGAAGCGCTCCTCAATTATTGCCAAACTAATAGCAGCCGCTAAATAGAAAATTGCTATTAGCGGGTTACAGAACTTGTTTATGGCAGCTAGATTTCAATTTTGTTTAAAATTATTTATGCAAGCAAACTTTAAGAAGCTCCGGGGCAGCCGCTGCGGCCTGTAAGTTTCAAATATCCTGCCTTCGGTAATTGCTGCTGGTCGTCCCTTACATTAATAGTATTAAATCATGCAATAACAATAATAATCAGTCAATTTGCTGACTCTGTGCCACATTACAGTTTTGTTAACTAGCTAAAAACCGGTTGTAAATCCGTACCTTCGCCGCCTTAAACCCCTTGCCAACCATAACGGGAATTAGTAAAGGGGCTTTTTTATTACATCACTAAATTATTTTCTCCAAAAAAGGAGAGTGGCGTTTATGGACATTAGAAACATCGCAATTATTGCCCACGTTGACCACGGTAAAACTACATTGGTTGACAGAATTTTGCACCAAACCAATGTGTTTCGTGCCAACCAGGAAACAGGTGAGTTGATTATGGATAGCAACGATCTTGAAAAAGAACGTGGAATAACCATTTTTAGCAAAAACGCATCGGTGGTTTACAAAGGAGTTAAAATAAATGTTATCGATACACCTGGTCACGCCGACTTTGGTGGCGAGGTAGAACGTGTGTTAAAAATGGCCGATGGCGTGTGCTTGCTGGTAGATGCTTTTGAAGGCCCTATGCCACAAACAAGGTTTGTATTGCAAAAGGCGCTTCACCTTAACCTGAAGCCAATTGTGATCATTAATAAAGTTGACAAGCCAAATTGCCGCCCCGACGAGGTGCACGATGCAGTGTTCGAATTGTTTTTTAACCTGGATGCTACTGAAGAGCAGCTTGATTTCCCCACCTTTTATGGTTCGGGTAAAAATGGTTGGTTCAACAGTAAAAACGAACAATGCGACGATATAACCCCGTTATTAGATGGTATACTAGAATATGTGCCTGAACCTAAAATACCAGCAGGAAACCTTCAGTTACAAATTACTTCATTAGACTATTCAACTTTTTTAGGCAGGGTTGCCATAGGTAAAGTAATTCGCGGCGGTATTAAAGAAGGTCAGCCCTTTAGTTTGGTTACTGCAAACGGCATTAAAAAATCGAAGGTTAAAGAACTATATGTTTTTGAATCGCTAGGTAAAAGAAAAGTTAGTGAAGTATTGGCTGGCGACATTTGCGCGGTGGTAGGTTTGGAAGATTTTACCATTGGCGATACCATTGCCGATTTTGATAATCCCGAAGGATTGCCGGTAGTTAGTGTTGATGAACCAACCATGAGTATGATGTTCAGCATTAACAACTCGCCCTTTTTTGGTAAAGATGGAAAGTTTGTTACCAGCCGTCACCTGCGCGATCGTTTAATGAAAGAAACAGAAAAGAACCTTGCGCTTAGGGTTGAAGATACTGACAGTGCCGATAGTTTTTTGGTGTACGGTCGTGGTATTTTGCACCTGGGTGTTTTGGTTGAAACCATGCGCCGCGAAGGGTACGAACTGACCGTTGGTAACCCACAGGTGTTGGTTAAAACAATTGATGGTAAAAAGAATGAGCCATACGAGGTATTGGTAGTAGACGTACCGCAGGAATATAGTGGTAAAGTAATTGACCTGGTTACCCAACGCAAAGGCGAAATGCTTATAATGGAAAGCAAAGGCGAAATGCAGCACCTTGAGTTTGATATTCCTTCTCGTGGTTTGATCGGTTTGCGTTCTCAAATGCTAACCAACACTGCCGGCGAAGCCGTAATGGCCCACCGCTTTAACGAGTACAAGCCATGGAAAGGTTCCATACCAGGCCGAAGCAACGGTGTATTAATATCAAAAAATTCAGAAAAAACTACAGGCTACTCTATTGATAAGTTACAGGATCGCGGTAAGTTTTTTGTTGATCCGGGAGAAGAAGTGTACACCGGCCAGATAATAGCAGAGCACATTAAGCCAGGCGATTTGGTGGTAAATGCAACCGAGCCTAAAAAGCTAACTAACCACCGTGCAAGCGGAAGTGATGATGCCAGCCGTGCCGCTCCTAAAATTTTGTTTACGTTGGAAGAGTGTATGGAGTACATTCAGCAGGATGAGTGCATTGAGGTTACACCAAAGCATATACGTATGCGTAAGGTGATGCTGAATGAGGAAGACAGAAAGAGAAACTCTAAGACGGCTAATGTTGAGGTAGCCTGATTTTAAAAAGATAGATTTTAAAAAACCCGCCGTTTGGCGGGTTTTTTTGTGTGCGACGGGTTGTATATAGGCAATATGCCCTAGCCCTCGCCAGTGTTGGTCGCCAACCAATAAATAAGGGAAAACAATGCCTTTGTTGGTCAGCAACCAACAAAGGCAAAGTCGGTCAGCAACCAACAAAGGCAATGTTGGTCAGCAACCAACAAAGGCAATGTTGGTCAGCAACCAACAAAGGCAAAGTCGGTCAGCAACCAACAAAGGCAATGTTGGTCAGCAACCAACAAAGGCAATGTTGGTCAGCAACCAACAAAGGCAA
>Ga0105047_10000052_pt1 | contig 145152 bp, 145 predicted proteins | sample MAT04_FD_78384 | JGI IMG/M metagenome (GOLD analysis project Ga0105047, IMG submission 78384) | Freshwater microbial communities from Lake Fryxell liftoff mats and glacier meltwater in Antarctica - MAT-04 (megahit assembly) | ecosystem: Environmental > Aquatic > Freshwater > Ice > Liftoff...
CGTTGGTAAATGCTAAGATACCTGCAGCCATCAACACACCAATGATCGAGACCACAACCATTAACTCAATGAGTGTGAAGCCCTTCTGTAGTGATTTTTTAAACATATCTATTCCTTTTATTTGCATCATTGACGAAATTTTTATAGAATAGTATTAATCATAGAATACTTTTTGTTGTAGTGTCTAGTAGGGAGTTTTTAGTAGGTCGTGAGCTATGGCTGAACTCGAATAGTCATTTGAGAGAGTGGTGTTGGAGCAGAGGTAATTTGATCTGCTGCTTGCAAAGTTAGATGTGCAGTATAGTTACAAATCCCCACATTACACGTATATAAATGATCTGCTTTACCACTGAGCGTGGTGAGTGTTTCAACTTGGCCGTCCCCGTAGTCCAACGTAACCGTCAATGGCTTGCGAACATCGTAGCTCACGACATATGCAAAAGAGACTGTTTGATTTGGGGCAATAGCAACTGTTCTCGTTTGACTATCACTCACGGGATCAGAAGAAAAAGACAAGATCACTGGCCTTGGCAAACATGTAGCGTAACAACTTTTGAGACAGTCAGTAACTTGGCTTTGAAGCTGACCTGTGCCGAATTGCGAATCAGCAATACAGCAAGAGTACCCCCGACCAGCACACGTCGTTTGGGGAGTGATTCCGGTGGAGGCGGCTTTGGCTGTAGAGACCACTTCTCTGTCTTGTACACCTAGCGCTTGCTTTCTTCCGAGCACTTCTAAAGTCACCGCACTCAAATCTTCTCCCCAGATAATTCCTCCTGTACCGGGCTCTTTTGTTACCAACGGAGGAAGCACTACGCTTTCTATTACGATCGGATCAAGCTGGAAACCTGAGCAAATAATTTCCACTACGTAGTCACTAGAGTTGAGAAATCTCAACTGCAAACTGGAAATGGGTGCTTGATTAGTGCTCGCTCCTTTTTCTCGACAACGACCCACATAGGCGCCATTGTTTACTGAAAGAGAGGCGAGTTGTGTCAAGGACGCTTTGACTTTGGACACTCCGAGAAGCAAAAGTACTTCTCTACCAATAAAGAATCCTGTAGCCGCAATTACTAGACAGAGGACGATTGATGAAAGTAATAACTTCAAAACACGCATGTAATTATCTTACAACAAATGAAAGTACCACTGCACGAGCTGATTTCCCCAAACTAATGAGACGACAGTACCTAGAATGAGAAAGGGACCAAAAGGAATCGCCTGTTTCCAAGTTTTTTTACCAAAAACTAATAAACTTATTCCAACTACACTTCCAAAAATAAACGCCGCAAACATACCTGCAATCATATCTGGCCATCCCATTAACAAGCCGAGCGGAAAGACCAACTTCACATCACCAAATCCCATGCCCTTCTTTTTAGAAAAATACCACAGACAGTAGAAGAAAAAACTCAAGCCAAAAGCACCTACCACTGCTCGTGCAAAATCTTCTATTTGCATTACTCCGGTGGTAACTAACGCAATTCGGTAGAGGAGTGTCACACCACTTAGCATGAACACCGCCTCATCTGGAATACGGTAATACAACAAATCTGCACAAAAAATAACGAGTAAGATCAGGCCCACAATCAACCAAAAAAGCGGCTGCACATACCGTAACGGCTCATGTGTGATGTGAAAAAAGAGTGAACCACCCAAGTACCACCACACAAAAAGAGAGCCGGTTAAAAACTCTACGACAGGGTGAGTGATGGCGATTGGTGTTTTACAGCTCCTGCACTTTCCACCCAGAACAAAGTATGAAAGAAGCGGAATATTGTCATACCAGTGGATGAGAGACTGACAATTTTCACATTTAGATCTGCCCTTTACCCAAGACTCATCCTTCAGCGTACGGTAAATCACTACATTCAGAAAACTACCAATCATCGAGCCAAGTAGAAAGAGGAGAGACGCAATCAGTAAAAAGAAACTCGTGAGCATGGCTAGAATCTAGAAGCTGGCCGTTATATTGTAAATTGGCAAAATGATGGCCATCACCATTAAACCTACCCCCAATCCGAGAACTACCATAATTGCTGGCTCCATGGCGGTGGTCAAGTTTTTTACTGCTTGCTCACTTTCTGCTTCAAAGTACAACGACAACTTGAGCAAGACCTCATCTAGTTTCCCTGTTTCCTCTCCCACCGAGATCATTTGTGACAAAATCGGAGGAAAGACTGGAAATTGACTTACTGATTGTGATAAAGAAATGCCTTTTTCCACTTCCTGGCGTGACTTTCTCAAGTCATATTCGTAGACCTTATTGTCCAACGCTTCAGTCAGAATCTCTAACGCCTGTAAAACCGAAATGCCGGCTCCCAACAAAAGCCCCATAGTTCGACAAAATTCAGTCAAGACAATCTTTTGCCTCAGCTCACCAATCACGGGGATTTTCAAGATAAGACCATCTAGGAGTAGTGCGTTCGAAGGAATTTTTTTCCACGCTTGAAAACCAAAAAAACCACCGACAGCGAGTCCAATAACGAGCCACCAAAAATTAACACAAAAATCCGATATCCCTATCAACACTTGAGTAGTTAGAGGCAATGTGGCACCTAAATCTTTATACATTTGAGTCAATTTTGGCACGACAAAGATCATCATCACAAAACCAACAATTGCCATAATAATGATAACGATGACCGGATAAATCAACGCGCCTTTTGTTTTTGACTGAAACTCCTTTTGTTTCTCTAATGTGTCTGCTAGACGTTCTAGAACCTGGTCCAACACACCTGCAGTTTCTCCAGCTTTTACCAACTGGATATAGACCTTAGAGAAGAGTTTTCCCTGACCCTCAAGCGCCTTTGCAAAACTCCCTCCACCTTCAATTTCCCGAAGCACTTCATCAACCATTTTTTTCATGGGACCTTCGGATTGTTGCTGCAAAATGGAGAGCCCTTCAATTAGGGTCAATCCAGCAGTGATCATCGTAGAAAGCTGGCGAGTAAAGTTGACGATCTCACTAAACTTAATACTGGAAAAAAGTGCGTTCAATGCCTCCAACCTCTCTTCTCCCACTGGCTGAAGGTCAATTAAAAGGAGATTTCGCTCTCGCAGAATAACCGCAGCCTGACTCTGTGTTTGCGCCTCAACTTTGCCATTGATTTTTTCTCCATGCTGATTATGAGCCGCGTATCTAAATATAGCCATATTTTTATCACCCTTTTCCACTTAGTCGGTCAAATTCATCTGGTCGAATCGCATACATTCTGGCTGTTTCAAAAGTAATTGCCCCTCTGTTCGCCCATTGGATCAAGCTACTTTCCATGAGTGACATCCCTTGTTCACTCGAAGTTTGAATCACATTATCCAGTTGATACGTTTTTTGTTCACGGATTAAGTTTCTGACGGCAGAGTTGGCCAACATAATTTCTGTTGCCACAATCCGGCCTCCACTAATTTTTGGCACTAATCGCTGAGAAACAACAGCTTGGAGAGTAAGCGAGAGTTGTTGACGAACTTGCGACTGCTGATGCTCTGGGAAGACGTCAATAATACGATCAATTGTTTGGGGGGCAGAGTTGGTGTGTAACGTGGCAAAGACCAGATGTCCTGTTTCCGCTACTGTAATTGCGGCTGAAATTGTTTCAAAATCTCTCATTTCGCCTACAAGAACCACATCTGGATCTTCTCGGAGTGCAGAACGCAGGGCAATTTCCCAACTGTTCGTGTCCTGGTGCACTTCTCGTTGAGAAATAATACTGCGTTCAGGTACATGAACAAACTCAATGGGATCTTCAATCGTTACGATATGGTCTGATCTATTTTGATTTATTTCTTGAATAATGGCTGCCAAGGTGGTGGACTTCCCTTCACCTGTGGGACCCGTTAATAAGACTAGTCCTTGTTTATACTTGGTGAAATCGTGAAAAATAGGGGGGAGTGAAAGCTCGTCAATTGTTTTAATTTGGGTGGGAATTAAACGTAAAGCTGCGGACAAAATACCTTGCTGGTAGTACGAGTTGACGCGAAATCTGCCCAAATTCTTGTATTGATAACTGAAGTCCACCTCTCTGTTCACGATCACATAGTCCCGTTGTTCTTGGGTCATGAAACTACCGACGAGTTCTTCTACTGACTCTTTGGTTAGTCGTGCCTGACCATCAATCGCCAAAAGTTGACCATCAACCCGAATTGCTGGAGGATATCCAGCAACTAAATGGAGATCAGATCCCATACGATCGATCAAAAGTTGAAGCATTTCTGGCACAGCCATTGTTGTGTTTGGCATAGTTTAAACGTCAGCCACTCGAAGTACTTCTTCGATGGTTGTTTTTCCTTCTAGTGCTTTTAAATAACCGTCTTGTTTCATTAAAAGCATACCATTTTTTAACGCAACTTTCTCGATATCACTTGCCTGTTTTTTCTCAAGAATCATGGTACTAATTTCATCGCTGATCTTAAGTACTTCAAAGATCGCCATCCGACCTTTGTAATCTGGTTCTGAACTCGGCCGATCTTTCTTAGCTCTGTAGAGTCGGACATCATTTGGATCTTTTTTATTTCTGGTACACCAAGCGTCAAATTGTGGTCCCAACACAGCTTTAATATCATCTATTACCACTTGTTCTGGCTTGTATTCTTCCACGTATTCAGGATTGATTTTTCTCACCACACGTTGGCCCAAAGAAAGCGTGAGCGACGAAGCCACCAAAAATGGTTCTGCTCCCATATCCATTAACCGAGGCAAAGCTCCAGCGGCAGAATTTGTATGAAGCGTAGAAAAAACTAAGTGGCCAGTCAAAGAAGCTTGGATCGCCAAATCAGCCGTCTCCATATCTCGAATTTCTCCCACCATGATGATGTTGGGATCTTGTCTCAAAAAAGCTCTGAGTCCAGAAGCAAAAGTTAAGCCGGCTTGAGGATTAATTTGGACTTGGTTTACACCGGCAATTTGATACTCAACGGGATCTTCCAGGGTAGAAATGTTCACCTTCGCAGTGTTCAAAATATGCAAAACAGAGTAGAGCGTCGTCGTTTTACCAGAGCCGGTAGGGCCCGTGATCAAGATAATTCCATGCGGAATTTTGATTGATTCTTCAACCTCTCTTAAACCTTGACCCCATAACCCCAGCTCTTCCAGACTTGGAATTGCAGCGTTTTTCTTCAACAACCGCATTACCACTTTTTCACCATGAACTGTTGGCAGTGTAGAGACACGTAAATCCACTTCTTCGCCATCTGCAACAAACGAAAAGCGACCGTCCTGTGGAATACGTTTTTCATCGATCTTCATATCTGATAAGATCTTGACTCGAGAAAGAACGGCGTCATGAACTGAACGTGGTAAAATTAATTTTTCTCCCAAAATTCCATCAATTCTATACCGAATTCGAGTCCGATCTTCTTGAGGCTCAATATGAATATCAGAAGCTCTTGCTTTTAAGGCGTACCCCAAAATTGTTTCTACAATCTTCGTAATTGGCGCTTCTCTAATCACTTCCTTCGATAAAACAGATAGGTTGTCTAAACTCCGATCAGAAGTAGCAAGCTTTGTCTCTTTCAGGGCCTGGTCGACCTCTGAAGACAAATTTTGAGCGTACCGCTCGGCTATGGTTTGAGCGATTTCCTGCGGAGCGGCAAAATAAGGCAAAATCTTATAACCAGTTTTTTTCTCAACAAAATCAATCGCGGTTAAGTCGAGCGGATTTTTCATCGCCACTGACAACGTTCTGTCTTGTTTATTGACCATAAACGGGAGAATTTGATAACGATGGGCAACACTCTCAGGAAGAAGGCTGATTGCTTCTGGTGAAACACCGATTTCAGCGAGCTGAGCAAATGGCAAGTTATATAAAGTCGCCCGAGCTTGCGCCAAGACTGAAGAACTGACCACATTTTTTTCTTCAAGTAAGGCCTCTATCGGTCTACCAGTACTCGCAACGTCCATTTCCAGGGCAGAAATTTGCTCACTTGATATAACTCCTTGCTGTTTGAGAATATCCAAAACCGAACTTCCAGTTGCTGCTGGGCTTGGTTGATCTGAATTTGGCACAACGGGCAGGGTGGGCAACGTTTCGGGAACTGGAGTTTTGGTCTTTTCACCTTCTTTGAGAGGAGGGGAGAGGACTTGAGTCGCTGCAGAATCATTTTCCGTCAAGTCGACCACCTCATTTTTAACGACAGGAGAAACCGTGAGTCCTGGAGGTAAGTCATCTACGGGATCAAGGATAGTCGGCTGGATCTCTAGAGTTGGTTTATCTTGCTGAGACTGATCCATTTCTGTAGATTCTCTTAAATCAGGAACATCCGAGCTAACCGAAATGACGGGGGTTACTGGAACAGTGAGCGCTGGGTGAGTCTGGGCAGGATCAATCATAAGCGTATCCTTCCATTCTTCACTGTTTTGCGAAAAATTTCAATCTTCAATCGCAAGACGGTTCAAACAAATCCTCATCTTCACTTTGGGTTTTTGTAGTAACCCACATGTTGTACTCTTAAATAGTTGTAAGATATGTAAATGCCTTCAAATATTTCTCTTCTCGTCCATTGTTCAGATAAATCCAGTCATTCTACTCAAGTGACAAAGTATTTAAGTCAGCGATATCAACTAAAAACTGCAGATTTTTTGAAAAATCCCGATCTACACTGGCTGAATTCAGATATCAATTCAGAAGAATTTAGTCCTATCTCCATTGAACAAGTCAGACAAATAACAAGCGAAATGGCACTCACTCCTTTTCAAGGGATTGGGGAGTCAAAACAAGCCATATTTATCCTGTGTAAAATGGATCAGGCATCCATCCCTGCTCAAAACGCACTACTCAAATCCCTTGAAGAGCCGCCAGCTCATGTCCAGTTTGTTTTAACTTCAACACAACCGCAACGTATCCTTCCTACGATTTCCTCGAGATGTCAGTTGATTGAGCTACAATTTGAGACTCATTCAACCGATGACACCGAAGCCAGTGAAATAGATCTGAAAACCCTGACCAACATGACCTACACAGATCTCATTGAACTCGCAAATCAATACAAAGAAAAACCTGAAGCAGTTGGTTTTCTGAACCGGTTATTGCAGCACCTCCATCGAGAAAATACTCTCCAACCAACCAATCAAAAAACCAAATTGCTCCAAGCAGTGATCGTAGGTCTGGATTATCTTGAAAAAAACGTCAATACTCGACTGGTTCTTGAACATCTTTTGTTTCAGTTTAAAACTGTTTGATCCATTCCTGTTGCAGATTGAATAACTTTCTGTTAAAACTAGGGATCTCGTCATCAGTTCGACAAGTAAACCAAATCAAGGTATCATTTACGTTTGTACGCATATGCCAGTAACATCCAAATATCAAGCTTCTGAAATCAAGGTACTCGAAGGACTAGAGCCAGTTCGAAAACGACCTGGTATGTACATCGGCTCTACGGATGGTCGGGGACTACATCACTTGGTTAAAGAAATCATGGACAACGCAGTTGATGAGGCATTGGCAGGATATGGCAAAGTTATTCAGTTATTTCACACACCACTGCCAGGTGGTCAACCTGATGAAGGCGCTATTACCATTGTGGATAACGGCAGGGGCATTCCGACAGACATTCATCCCAAAGTTGGTGTGTCTGCTTTAGAAGTTGTATTAACAACACTCCATGCTGGTGGCAAGTTCGAAGAAACTGCTTACCAAGCATCCGGCGGTCTACATGGAGTAGGTGCTGCAGCCGTAAACGCCTTGTCGATTCAAATGCAGGTTGTGACTTGGCGCAACAAAAAATATTTTTTCCAGGAGTATCAAATTGGTGCGCCCAAGGCAGCTGTCAAAGAAGTTCCTGAAGCAAAAGTTTTAGAGATGTTCCCACTTCAGTCTCGAAGTATTACGACCTATGAAACGGGAACATTAGTCTACTTTGTTCCTGATAAATCAATCTTTTCTACTACTTCTTTCAGTCCAAAAGTGATCACAGAAGTGATTCGTGATCGAGCCTATCTGATGGCAGGACTCTACTTTCAATACACCGATACTGTTCACAAGTTCTCCAAACATTTTTGCTTTGAAGGTGGTATTCGATCTTTAGTTGAGCACATCAACATGACCAAGAAACCACTACATGAAGTAATTTACACTGCTGGTACTTGGACAGATGAGGTCACTGGCAAAAAAATTGGTGTTGAAGCCGCGCTTCAGTACAACGATTCGTATGTAGAAAAAGTAGAAAGCTATGCCAACGTCATCAATACCCCAGATGGAGGAACCCATTTAACTGGTTTCCGTATGGCTTTGAATAAAGTTCTCAAGGACTACTCGCTTAAAAACGGTCTTGCAAAAGAAAAAGAGATGTTTAGCACAGAGGACTTAAAAGAAGGTTTAACCGCCGTCGTTTTCGTCAAAATGCCGTCTAATGACATCCAGTTTGAATCCCAGACAAAGACGAAGTTAAATAATAATGAGGCTCAATCAGCGGTCTACTCAATTTTTAAAGATGGTCTAGAAGTGTTCTTAGAAGAAAATCCAAAAGCAGCCAGAGTTATTGTGGAAAAAGTCATGCTCGCAGCCAGAGCTCGATTAGCTGCCAGGGCTGCAAAAGATGCTGTCATCCGTAAAGGCGCACTCGAAGGCTCAACACTTCCAGGCAAACTAGCTGACTGTCAAAGTAAAGAAGCATCTGAATCAGAAATCTACATTGTAGAAGGTGACTCTGCCGGTGGCACCGTCAAGCAAGGGAGAGACCGCAGGTTTCAAGCTGTGTACCCACTGAGAGGTAAAATCTTAAATACGGAACGCGCTCGATTAGATAAAATTATTGCTTTTGAAGAGTTAAAAAACTTAGTGGTAGCTTTGGGTGCTGGTATTGGAGAGACATTCAAACCAGATAAAATGCGCTATCATCGCATTATTTTAATGAATGATGCTGACGTGGACGGTGAACATATTACGACTCTTGGACTCACTTTTTTCTACAGACACTTGCCAGAAGTCATTCGTCGCGGCTACTTATACATCGCCATGCCACCACTTTTTAAAATCCAGTATGGTAAAGAGAATACATACGTCTACTCAGATCAAGAACGGGATGCTCGAGTTGCGGAGATTGTCAAGAAAAATCCAAATGCGCAACCAATTATCCAACGCTTTAAAGGTCTTGGAGAAATGAACCCAGAACAGTTATGGGATACAACGATGAATCCAGAAACTCGTATGTTGAAGCAAGTGACAATTGATGATGTTGATCGCGCTGATAAGGCCTTTGAGACATTAATGGGTGATGACGTCCCACCAAGAAAAAAATTCATCCAAACTCATGCGAAACTAGCCGATTTGGACGTATAAGCAATATATTTATTTTAAAAAGGAACAGTATGTCTGACAATCAAACACTTCATGTCCTCGTTGAGATCCCTGCTGGCTCAAATATTAAGTATGAACAAGATGAAGAAACCGGTCGCATATACGTTGATCGATTTGTGCCAACCCCGATGTTCTATCCAGAGAACTACGGCTCCATAGAAGGCGCTCAAGGCAAAGACGGGGATTTACTTGATGCTCTCATTTTAACCTCCCAACCAATTGCTCCTGGAGTTTGGATTAAAACTCGGGTAATTGGTATGCTAGAAATGGAAGATGAGGAGGGAATTGATCACAAAATCTTGTGTGTCCCAGCCAAAGCCAAGATGGATATCCAATGTGGATCCTGGGAAGACCTGAGTGACGTTCCACAATGGCGTTTAGACAAATTAAAACAATTTTTTGAACACTACAAAGATCTAGAACCAGAAAAATGGGTCAAAATTAATGCATTTGTTGGCAAAATAGCGGCACTAAAAGAAGTTGAAGAAGCTCAGGTAAAATTCACAAAGTAGAGATTGAACATTATGGCAGACGACAAAAAGACAAAGTCCCCGAAGGGGGAAAAACCACTTATCACCGTAGAGTCATTGGATGATGAAGTAGAATCCATTGATGACGTTGACCCTGTGGTTGCAGAGGAAAACCAGGAATTAGCCACGGAAGACGAGGCGATTGATTCCGCCAGAATGCCTGGAGAAACGCAGGTTTCACTTGCTGCAGAAGGTCCAGCAATCAACTCTATTACTGAGGGTCGGTTCGGTAAGATTAAACACATCTCTATCGTTAACGAGATGGAAAAATCATACCTCGATTACGCCATGAGTGTCATCGTTTCTCGGGCCTTGCCTGATGTCCGAGATGGCTTAAAACCAGTCCATCGTAGAATTCTTTTCTCGATGTATAAAACTGGTTTTCATCACACTGGAGTCTATAAAAAATGTGGACGTATTGTTGGAGACGTCTTAGGTCGTTATCACCCACATGGTGACTCAGCTGTGTACATGGCTTTAGTTCGATTGGGTCAAGACTTTAGTATGCGCTACCCACTGATTGACGGCCAAGGAAACTTTGGTTCTGTGGATGGAGATAGTCCTGCAGCGATGCGGTATACAGAGGCTCGTTTAGCCAAAATTTCCAAAGAAATGCTGACTGATTTGGATAAAGAAACAGTCGACTTCACCAATAACTTTGATGGTTCTTTACAAGAACCCGTGGTCTTACCAACTCGTTTGCCAAACTTATTGTTGATGGGATCTGAAGGTATCGCGGTTGGTATGGCAACAAAGATTCCACCACACAACCTAACTGAGGTGTGTAAAGCTATTATGGCGATGCTGGAAAAGGGGAGTGCGGATAATGGTCAGGTCAAGAATACCGATGCAATTCCCTCCACACATTCGCTTAAAACTGAAGACATCAAAAAAACCAACGAAATCATCGATCACATTTTAGCAACTCCAGCTACTCAACTGGCAGGTAAGTTTGTTACTGAAATCGAAATTGATGACATCATGAGTTACATCAACGGTCCAGATTTCCCAACTGGCGGTATTATCTACGACTTCCAAGCAATTAAAGAAGGCTATCACACCGGCAAAGGTAAGGTTGTGATCCGCGCCAAAACCGATATCGTCGAAGACAAAAAAGGAAACTTTCAGATTCTAGTGACTGAGATCCCATATCAAGTGAACAAAGCCAAATTAATTATGAAGATTGCAGACTTAGTTCGCAACAAAAAAATTGAAGGTATTAAAGACTTGAACGATGACTCGGATCGCACTGGCATGCAGGTTACTATTGAATTAAAGCGTGATGCACGGCCAAAAGTTGTTCTCAACAAACTTTTCAAATACTCTGAATTACAGACCAGTTTTCCAATGAACATGGTGGCTTTGACTAGTGAAGGCACTCCGCAACTGATGAACGTCAAGCAAATCTTGATGGAGTACATTGCGCACCGCCAACTCGTGATCGTCCGTCGCTCTCAATTTGAATTGAATGAAGCGAGACAACGAGCTCACATTTTGGAGGGCCTACTCATTGCTCTAGACAACTTGGATGAGGTGATTGCTACGATTCGTAAGTCAGCAGACACCGATACTGCTAAAGCCGCTTTGATGAAAAAATTTGGTTTAAGTGAACTTCAATCTTTAGCTATCTTAGAAATGCAGTTGAAACGATTAGCAGCTTTAGAGCGCAAGAAAATTGAAGATGAGTATAAAGCGATCAAAGAGCAGATGGGCATTTTAATTGAGTTGTTACGTCATCCTTCAGCGGTTATGCGTGTAGTCGCCGTCGAGACCAAACAAATTATGGAAGAGTATGGTGATGACCGCAGAACTAAATTAATTAAAGGCAAAATTGGCGAGTTCAGTGAAGAAGATCTCATTGCAAATGAGCCCACCGTTATTACCGTCACTCAAACTGGCTATATTAAACGATATAACCCAAGCGTTCTACGCTCTCAGCAACGTGGCGGTAAAGGTGCGATCGGTATCAAAACCAAGGACGAAGACGCGGTTCAAAGTATCCTAACTGCACAAACACACGACAGTCTCTTTATGTTTACAAACAAAGGTCGAGTTTTTAAATTGAAATCTTTTGAAATTCCTGAGAGTGGTAGACAAGCTAAGGGAACTGCACTGGTGAACTTGATCAACTTGCGTGGTGAAGAAACAGTTAAATCTATCTTGATTCTTGATGAAGAAAAAGATAAGACGAAGTTTATTACCTTAGCAACTCGCAAGGGATTGGTGAAAAAGACGGCTGTGAAGCTCTATGACAATATTCGCCAAAACGGAATTATTGCCATCTTACTCAAAGACAATGATGAGTTGGTTTGGGGAAAGTTAACGAGTGGCGATGATCACATTATGCTGATCACTCATTCTGGCAAATCAATCCGCTTCACCGAAAAAGAAGTCAAAAATTCTCAGCGAGATACACAGGGTGTCAAAGGCATTGAGTTGAAGAAAGAAGACTATGTCGTTGGAGTAGAAGCTTTTCCAGCAAGTGGAGAAGTCGCTACACCAGAAAAAGGCAAGAAAAAAGCCTTTCAACAGTTGATTTTAATCACAGAAAAAGGGCTAGGGAAGAGAACTGTTTTGTCACAATATCCAGTTCAAAAACGTGCTGGTCAAGGCGTCAAAGTAGCTGAAATTACTGCAAAAACAGGGGACGTTGTTGCTGCAATGATGGTGACACAAGATCATGAAGAAGTTGTTATCACCACCCAAAGTGGCCAAATGATCAAGCTTTCCGTTGAAGATAAGAGTATTCCAGTGCTAACCCGACCTACCCAAGGCGTCATCTTAATGAGACCAAAAGCTGGCGATAAAGTCGTTGCCGTCGCACTAACGATGAAAGAACCAGAAGAAATCCTGTTGGCTAAACCAGCTGAAGATCCAACCGAATAACTACTTATTTATTGTTTGATACATCAATATGCGTTGTGGCATGATTTGATTTTTCGGGATCGGTGAATACCGTAAATCTTCTAGAACTTCTTCATTTTTACTATAAAAGGGAAGTGGTTTTTGAAATAGTGAGTCTTCTAGTTGATGAGCATTTGCAGCTCTTAGGACACGCCCTTCTATTTCGTGCGCAATTATTCAGTCTAAGTCCGAGAACTCCCAATTTTTGGCGATTCATTAACATTCTTTTCTTGGTCAGGCTTCACCCGCATTTCAAAGTCCAGAATGTCTAGGTTTTTTCTCCCAACCTTCTAAGTTATATCTGGCAAATATTTGTAGAACCGTCTATCTGGCCTCCTCAGCAGAAACATTTTCTTGAAATGATAAAAAAAATGATGAATCAATATCTTTTTGAGCCATCCATCTAAATGGATTCATGAGAGCTGATATCGCTTGAAGTATCTCTTCATAATGCGGAGTATTTCGCTTCCTGCGTGCAGCATAACCTCAGGGTACATTTCTCAGAAAAAATATAATACACTTTTGATAGGTATTTTATATATTGATATACTTTGACTATGCGCCTACTGATCATAGACGATGACATTGAACTCGTAGAAACATTGACTCATACGCTTAAAAAGCAGTATGCCGTCGATGTGGCGTACACAGCCAGTGACGGTGAATGCAGCGCTAATACACACGACTACGATGTCTTGATTATAGATTTCAATCTTCCAGATCAAAGTGGAGTAGTATTGTGCAAACAACTCAGAGAAGGCGGCTGTCGGATTCCCATTTTGATGTTAACTGGTAGAAACGCCATGCAAGATATTGTACTGGCCTTAGATCACGGAGCTGATGACTACCTTACTAAACCATTTTCCACTCCAGAATTTTTGGCTCGAATACGGGCATTATTTCGTAGGAACGCACTCATCACTCCCCAAACATTTTTAAAACATGGTGATTTACTTATCGACCTAAGCACTGGGACAGTTACTAGAAAAAATTTAAGAATCTCTTTGAGAAGAAAAGAATTCCAAATTCTCGAATTTTTACTCAGAAACCGTGGTCAAATCATTCAACGGCATACTCTACTGGAGCATATCTGGAATGAAGATCGAGAACCCACCACCAACTCGATTGATGTACATATAAAACAGTTAAGAAAAAAGTTATTTCCTGACAAACCGCACACAGCCACTTTTATTAAAAGTATTTATGGACTCGGATATCAAATTACTTGAACAACAAAACCTAGCTGAGCTCTATCAATTTGCTGACTTTGGTCGACTGTCTGCAGGTTTATTCCATGATTTAGCTACGCCTTTGAATATCGTGCTCCTCAACTTAGAAGAACTCCAAGAACAGTGTGGTGGGATTAATGATGCCAGAATTGTAGAGATGCAAGGAGCGATCAATCGAGCATTTAATGGCACTCAAAGAATGATTTGTTTTTTGCAACTCGCTCGAGATCAAATTCAGCGGAAAACGATCTTAAGTGAGTTCTCATTAAACCATGAAATACGACAAGTCATCTCATTATTCGATGAAGCATCATATTCAAATAGCATCAAAATATCCGTAAGTAAAAATAAAGAGATCAACTATTTTGGAAACTCGACCCAGTTTTTTAAAGTAATCATGAACCTTCTTTCGAATGCACACGATTCTTATCCAATCGATAGTTATCGAAAAAAAGTCCTTGTTTCGATCTCAGAGGGGGACCTAGAAATTTTAATAACCGTTCAGGACTGGGGGAGGGGAATGTCTGATGAAGATCAGACCCAAATTTTTGAGCCACTCTTTAGCACGAAAACAGAGAGTAACGGATCAGGCATCGGCTTATTTATTTCAAGAGAAATTATTGAAAAACATTTTCGTGGGAGTATCTCGTTTGTTTCTTCCCTTGGACATGGCACTACTTTTGCCATTCATTTGCCTCGACGAGTTTCGCAAAACGTTTCAGAATGACTCTGAGCAGCAAGATACTACCCGCGATACCAAATGCCAAAAACAGCCAATCTATATGGTCTAGGTGTGCTGACTGAAAAGCAGTCGGGATAAACTCGCTCGGAAATAAAATTGCCACGGCTCCAATTGCAAAAATAATAATAAATGAGGGAATATTTTTTTTGATTGAAGCGAATGACCGTATATTTATTCCATGGACTTGAAAAAGAATAAAAGTACTGAAAAGTGAGGCAAAAAGACTTACTTGCGTTCTACTCGTGTCAACATCATTTCGGAAAATGACCTGTGAAATAATCATAATTAAAGCCATGAACAGTCCACCGATAACCCCGGAAACTAGAGTGTATTGAATTAATCCTTTTTGTATATTTTTTGTTGGACTAGGTTTGAGAATCTTAAAGGCAATCAATGCAGTTGGAACACCAACTACAATAAATCCCAGCCAAGTTGTTTGTCGTAAAGAAATAGGAAAAGCAAAACTAGCAAAACCAGCTAATAGGAATAATGTAATCAGATAAATCACTTTGACAAAAAAGATTTTAGCAACCGCGTACACACGCTGAGTAATATCTCGACCTTCTTCAATCGCATTGGGGAGCGATGTAAAAGAGTTGTCCAACAAAATAATATCAGCCACATCTTTTGTAACCTGGGACGACTCATTTACGGCAATAGCCACGTGTGATTTTTTCATCGCCCGAACATCGTTCACACCATCACCAACCATTGCCACCAGCTCTCCTTGCGCCACCAACTCGGAAATAATTTGCTCCTTCATTGATGGCGTAATCCGTGCAAAGAATTGACCCTGCTTTACTTTAAGAGAGAACGCTTCTGGTTCCAAATTAATTAATTCAGCTTGTTCATATAAGTACGTTATTGGTAGATGCAGTTGGGCAGAAATACTCCTGAGTGTCTCTGCGCTGTCACCAGAAATAATTTTAAGTTGAATGCGTTGCTTTGCCAAAGCAGTGATCGTCTCTTTTACATCAGTGCGTAAGTGATCTTGAAACGCCAACAAGGCAATGACCTTCATCCCCGATGGCAACTCATCTTTCTTCAGTAAGGATTGATGAGATTCAGATAAAGCCAACACTCTAAAGCCTTTCTTAGCTAAGTCAGATACCTGTTCCAATACCAGAACATCTGTTGTTAATACATCAGGAGCACCTAAAACCAGGGTCAACTTCTCAAAGCTGATCCCACCCCATTTGCGTTCTGAAGTAAAAGGTGTCTCTGCCTGTTTGATGAGAAGTGGAGTGTCTGTTTTTTGGTCTACCTGTAGAAAATGTGCCACGGCTTGGAGTGTTTTATTTGCCCAGGAAACGTGTTGGGTGAAGTAAGTTAAATGAGTCTTTACTTTTGCCAAGGAGTAATCTTGAAGAGGGATTATTTTTTCTAGGGAAAGTTGGTTTGTTGTTAAAGTACCTGTTTTATCTGCACAAAGTACCGTAATGGTTCCCATAATCGCTATCACATTTACTCGCTGAATGAGTGTATTTTGCTTGCTAATATTGACCATGCCATAGGCGAATAAAATCGTCATACTCACAATCATGCCTTGAGGAATTAAACTTCCAACTAAGTTTACGACATTGGTAAGTGTTTCAGAGAAAGAATAGCCTTGATTTATCCCGCTAATTAGCGTGAGCGGAGCCAAGATTAAAATCGTATACAACAGCACCTGAAATAATTTCTTCAGCCACTTTTCTAAAGTTGTTTGAGAAGTTCTAAAATTTTTCGCTTTCTCAGTTAGCTCAAACAAGCTGCTTTTCTTGCCCACTTTCTCAGCTTTCATTAAACCAAATCCAGCTAAACAATAGGCTCCGGAAGTTAATTCGATACCCACTTCTTTTGCGACTGATTCTGATTCGCCGGTTAAAGATGACTCGTCAAGTTCCAAGCTATCAGAGTAGAGAAGTACTCCATCAGCCACGATTGGTTCTCCCGGGAAAACCTCAATCACGTCTCCCTGAACTACTTCAGTCAGGGGAACTTCTTTACGCTCACCATCTCGGCGGACGTGCACTACGTGCGTTTGAAGTGTAGCAAGTTTATCTAAAATTCTCTTTGCTCTAATCTCCTGAAATAGACCGATTCCAATATTTAAGATCACTAATGACAACGCAACCAACACGTCTTTACTTCCTTTTAAAAAAAGAACTAGCAGCGATGAAACAATCAAAATCACGTTGTAGACGTTAAATACATTCGCTTGGACAATGTTCCAATACGTTCTATTGGAGCGCAGGGGGAGTTTGGCTTGGCGACTTTGGTCTTGTAGTGACTGAGCTTGAACAGTTGTCAGTCCTGTAATTTCAGGAGCTTTTTGCAGCATAACTATAGTTTAACAGAGGAATGAGGTATTGATCAGGCAGGCTGAGTTCTGCTAGAGTACACGTTATATGATTGACAGGAGAAATTTCTTAAGAGTCATTGTAGTGGGAACGGGTGCTGCTGCACTAGCTGCATCTGGAATTGAAAGGATTGCAACGCAAAAACCTGACTCACCAGAAGCTCCCGAAGTTCCACCCACGCCCGAAGAACTAGGTAGTTCTCATTTGCCTGCAGAAATTGGACGGGTAGATCTCTTTCCTTCTCTAGATCAGCAAACACAACTGGATGCCTTCGACATAGACGCTGCTCGTCAACAAATAATTGACTCACTAAGCGCTCTATTCAATCGAGTCAAGAATGAGCCAGATCGTGACGCTCTGATAAGTGCTGAGTTAGCTAACCATCCTGAACTCACCAGCTCACTCATTCTCTTGCTTTTAACGGAGATGGGCACTCACGGCGAATTCACTACCAATATCACCGAGTTCACGTTGCGTTGCTTCTCTGAGCAAACACCCTTAGGTGGCCAATCTGCCCACTTAGAGCTATCAAACTTAGTGGACAGGAATACAGCAGCTCTTGAGTACTACGAGGATATAGAAACCAGAGGACTACACCTATCTATTAGTATTGATCACAGTCAAATTACGCAGTTCTGCACCGATCATCCTGAGATAAAAATTCTTAACTGTAGTTTCGAAGTGGGAAGATATGCAATAGAAGTGAAGCTGGATAGAAAACAAACTCGCAGAGAAGTAGAGGAGAGTCTCTTTTCTTATGCAACTACTATTGGAGGTAATGATCTTTTTATTCAAAACAACCCCGATGGGACTGCACCGGTTTTTACTGTTGTAGGTAATAATACCGGATCAGTTCTGAAAGATCATGCGGGTAACGTTATTCCCACTTTTACGGAACAGGAAATGGTTGCAAGAGTTGATCCTCTATTTGCTGAACTCGAATACAGACCTTTGCAAAGTGCACGAACACGAGTTATAGAGCCCTATGCTACAGATAGAAGTGAATTAAGCAGTTTGGGACGAACAGTTCCAGATGTGCTTATTATTACCGCCGGGGGAAATTTCAGTAGTTTTTCGGAGTACAATCAGCCATCACCAAACGTAATTGTGACTCAACCACTTTATACTGCCAAATATTATGGAACCCTCCGGACAGGAATTAATGGCTATGCAGATGTCTATATTCCTTTGGACTCGCTCGTTAAATTGAGTGGTTTAAACCCTAGTCTTGCGACTACAGAACTTCCTGAATTAGACAGTAGTAGTGCCGTCACTGCACTGATTTCTGGCTTAATCTTAAAAGTGAAAAAAAGCCATCCTGAATTCAACGCTGCTGAAACAAAATCATACTTCCTGGAACACTACTGCAAAGTAGAAGAACATACCACGTATAGAGGTGCGCCGACCACACAATATGGTCTAGTTGCTGAAAAATTAAAAATGAAAGTCTTGGACATAGATTTGATTAAGAGAGATTTTGCGCCGAATCCTGTTGCGACTCCTGTGCGGCGTGTTTCGAGAAAAAGTCTGTTTGCATCGACTAGGAACGTATTCAATACTTTTTTCTAGAAATCAAGAAAAATGATACTCCTCCGGCGGAGTTTAATACCTACAGTTTCCATATTTTGACCTTGACACAAAAAATGTATCTTTTGTGTATAAGAAAACAGAAAATTGAAACACACTTTCTCTTTTTAATGCATTAGGTGTGTCAAATGTGTGGAAAGTAGGAAAATGAGAAAAAGTGTAATTTAAAGTCATGTTCCGGAATGAGGTTTGAATGATTTCCCAAATTCGTGGACCTTAGGGGATTCGAACCCCTTACCTCTTCTATGCCATAGAAGCGCTCTACCAAGTGAGCTAAAGGCCCTCTTTTATCTGGTTTTGCTAAACCAATAAAAGATATTTTACCATGACTTTCTTGATTGGTTATAGTACACTAGTTTTCAGGAGAATATATGACACTAAAACAACTTCCAACTCTATTCATTCAGGCTGCATTGATCGCCACCGCGACGGTACTAGCGATCGTTTTGGTCAGCAAGTTTGTCTCTCCTATTCCAATCTCAGTCAGTCAGACCACGGTTCAAAAAGATACAGCATTTTCCGCTACTGGCAAAAGCAGCATTAGCACACAGCCAGATAAAGCCGAGATTACCCTAGGAATCTCTCGCAAAGAGTCGGACATTAAAACCGCCCAAACCAATGCCAACAACATCATCAACTCCTTGACCAAGCAGTTGACAGATTTAGGAATCAGTAAAGATGGAATCAAAACACAAAGTTATAACATTTATCCCAACTATGACTATCAAAAAGAAGGTCAAAACATCATTGGCTATTCAGTTGATATTAGTTTGAACATTAGTCTTCAGGAACAAGATTTTGAAAAATTAAATAAGGTTGTTGACCTTGCCACTGCTGCTGGGGTGAATCAAATCAGTGGGATTCAATTCACTCTGAGCGATGTTAAAGAGAAAGAAGTACTGAAAGAAGCTCGAGAAAAAGCAATTGAAGATGCTCGTCAAAATGCCTTGGAGCTCGCTCGTTTGTCTGGGATCCAACTTGGTAAAGTCATTAATGTCGTAGAAGCACCGGCTGCTTCACAGATCATGCCGATGTATGACAAAGTGGCAAACTCAGCCTCGGGTGGCGCAGCAGGTAGTCCAACAAACCTCCAACCCGGATCGACGTTATACGACTACTCAGTCACCCTGAGTTACGAAACACTCTAGGGTTGTTCCATCCGACTATTTAACGATCAACGTCTCTTAGCAATTCTAAATTTTTACTGCTAATTTTAATCTGTATCAATAGATATCTCATTAGTAAAATAGATATTAAAAGAATTCATTTCAAAGAAGGGGAGAGTAGCGGTATCAAATAAATATTTAAATGATCAATAGGTATATTAAATGAAATAAAGAGATCAATATTTACTCCTTTTGCCAATTAATTGGAAAATTCCCCTAATCTGAAGAATGAATGAAAACATTGATCTATCAAATTTAATTGCAGGAAAGACCTGTTGGCAGTTGAATTGAATGATTGCTAATTTTTCTCTGTAAGCTCAGCCGAGTGAAACTGTTGGTGAATCTTTTTTAACTGTGGTTGAGTCACGTGTGTGTAGATTTGTGTGGTAGCAATATTTTTGTGTCCGAGCATTTCCTGAACATCACGCAAGCCCGCACCATTGAAAAGCAGGTCTGTCGCAAAACTATGGCGAATTCCGTGTGGTGTAATCTTAACTGGTAGCTTCGCTTTTCGGCAATAGCCATCTACAAAACGCTGGACACTGCGCGTGGTTAAACGAGTTTCCTCTCCATCGGCGAGTAAGTCAGGATGATGCTGAGAAAAGCGGATGAAAACAGGCCTCCAATTATCAGCTCGAGAGTCCAGCCACTTCTGCAACCAGCTAGCAGCACGATCACTTAAGAAAACTACTCGAGGTCTACGACCTTTTCCAATCACGCCAAACTCTCGGCGACGGACATCAACTTGGTCTCTATTTAAAGACACCAACTCACTCACTCGTAGGCCAGTGGAGAAGAGGACCTCAAGCATCGCTCTATCTCTCAACCCATTTTGTTTTTCTAAATCTGGTTGTCCAAGTAAACGTTCAATTTGATCAATATTTAAGAACTTCATTGACTTGGATTCTGCCTTTGGTAAGTCAATTTTTTCTGGATTCAGTACTGGCATGTCATTTTTAACCAACCATTTGAACCAGGAGCGTAAACCGATGACGTGATAACTCTGTGTTTTCTTCGATAAAGCTTGTCCCTTATCCCCTTCCAGATGAGCTAAATAGAGTCTGTATGATCTTAAAGTATCCATATCGAGCTGCTTCAAATCCGTTTTTTTCTGAGCTATGAACCAATCATTAAAGCGACGAAGATAGTGGCTGTAATTTCTGATTGTGAGTTGACTCACGTTTCGCTCAACTTCCAAGTGCTCCAAAAAGGAAATCAATGCAGAAGATGGATTTGTGGTAAGTGCCATAGTTGTTTTTATTGTGCGACATCAAAAATAAGAAAGATAGTAGATAAATTTTCATTCTTGCTCTTCATCAACCTTTGAAAAATTAAAAAGGATTGATAGTTAAAAATAATAATTAGTCGCTAAAATTCAGGAAATTGAGAAGGCTCAAAATCGGCTTTTTATTTTTCAAATGATGAATTGGTCGTCTCACTTTATACGCGACATCGGCAACTGCTCCTATTTTGTATTATAAAACGATGAATAGGTCATCTCAAATTTTTGAAGCCGAAAAGAGGGGGTACCTGATCAAAATTACCAGGCTTGACCAGGCATAAACTAACCAGGAAAAATAGAAAACATACTCTAAACCAGACAAAGACGCCAAAGAGGGAGAGACAACCAGGCGAGTATTCAGTAAAGAGAGAAATAGACAATGTACTACAACAATTAAAAAAAATAGAAAACCAGATCACGATTCATTTTTTCACTCTCATACTTCGCAAAAGTTATATTGTGCGACGTATGAATTAGCTTTTTTCACTCCTCTTTTGCAGGGGACAACAAAGAAAAATAATCATTTTTCATGTCACACTACGTTGTCCTAAAGAATGGTACATTCTCCTTCATTCTGAACCTTTATGTTCCTCTGCTTGCCGCTACTCAAACAGCTCTCTTGAGCACTCTCCGAAAATAGATAAAAACTACTCAATTTGTGTCAATATTATGAGATTTGACTTCGGGTTATATTCATTTCACGCTCTTGTTTGAGTGGACTACTGTCAGTATTCTTGCAGATCTGCATATTCATCTAGAAGATGTTCATCTTTGCCTTTTCGAAACCGAGTCACATCTGAAGTTTTCCACATTGATAAAGTCCTATAATCATTGAGTTATTCACAATTTGTTAAATATATCAAACTATATCATTCCTCTCTTCCCTGCCTGGTATTTTGCAAGTTGAAGATGATGTGTTTAAATTTTTCACACTCACACTCTTCCCTGCTTGTTTAGAAAAAAACGAGATTCTTATTTTCCAGGAAATAGAATGAGTAAAAGTGATCCAATAAAAAGAGCCACTCCCGAGTACTCGGTTAAAGCACTTCGAAACAATCGATCTTGTAAATAGCTTTGGAGTACTCCCAAACCAATATACAAAAAAGTCATTAAGAACAGTGATATATTCCAGATTGAGAGTGGCATAAATGAGAAGATAATTGCTAATTCCACCATCAGTAGCGTAAAAAGCGAGGCCAACTGAACGAGCGATTTATCAATTTTGGGTTCCAATTTAACAGACCAAATTGACAAGAAGATGATCGGAAAATGTAGGAGTCCAATGAGTATGCCGTTCCAGTAAAATGGCAGTCGTAGTGAGAAGACGGTGTTAATGAATAATAAAGACGTTAATAGACTAAAGAGCAGCCCAATTGCGTGTGCGGCATGGAGCAATTGAATCGTTCTCCCCTTCGCCACTGAGTAAATATTTGAAGTCAAGTACAAGGCATACATACCCATACCAAATAAAGCGATATCAAAGACGCGACTAAAGATATTGACCGGAAGCAAGAAATAAAATGCACCTACTGCGGCAGCATACAGGGCAGGTCTGGGCAAGATCACAATCCACTCAAACCACTGTAAGTCATCAGATAAAGCCCAGGCAGAAACTAGATAGGAAATAATTGTGAGAATCAGCACTCCCAAGTAGCGCCACTCAAGACTGACATATTGGACTGCCAGTAAGCCTAGGCTAAGTAGGATTGAAGCTAGAACAAATTTTTCTCTTCGCCTCATTCTTACTCTTTCTCTTCCCAAATTGCATTTGTAAAGACATCCTCAACATCTTCGTTGCCACGCAATGTGTCCATCAACTCCTCTAGTTTTTCGATTTGGACCGAGTCTTCCAGCTGCATTGGAATGGTGGAAATGAACTCTTCTCCATTTCTATCAAACATAAACTTGACAGAGTTTGGACCACCAAGCGCTCCACCAGCTTTTGACAAAATACTCCGCACTTCAGCAGCACTTCTTTGATGATTATCAGTATGAGCCAAAATAATTAGTCCAACACCACCAGTGGCATACCCCTCATACACGATTTCTTCGATCAGACCGGACTTTCCTTTACCTAGACCTCGATCAATTGCGCGTTGAATGTTTTCTTGAGGCATGTTGGAAGCATGAGCTTTATCCACCATTAATCGCAAAGAGGCATTGAATCGAGGATCTCCAGATTTTCCTTCTCTAACCGCAATTCGAATGTTCTTTGAGAGTTGGCTAAATACCTTGCCTCGCTTTACGTCAGCAGCTCCTTTTTTGTTCTTTATATTGCTCCACTTACTGTGCCCAGACATATCCCTCCTTGCTCCGTTTATCAGGCTAATCAACTTTATTTTACCACTCTCTTCTCCCCTTTTTGTTGATTGACTTTTAATGCAATGCACCGTATCCTTTCGACAATTTGGAGGACGTAAGCTCATGAATAATATTCCAATCCCAACTTTGGAAAACCAGGCCATTCAGGCAAGTAAAAACCAAGAGTGGAGTCAAGCTCTCTCGTTGAATTTGTCTATTTTGGAACAAGAACCAAGTAACGTTCCAGCAATGATGCGGTCTGGAATTTCATACATCCAACTCGAGAAAAAAAATAAGGCCAAAGAGGCTTTTGAGCAAGTCTTGGAGGTAGATAAATCCAACGCACTCGCTAAGAAGCACCTGTTAAAGTTGAAAAATAATCAAAAAATTATATTATCACGATTACCAACCAATGAAGAGTTTATTGAAGAACCGGGCAGAAGTAAAACAGTCGACCTGCACCGTTTAGCTGGAAAAGAACAACTAGAGAGTTTGAGCCTAGGTCAACCGTGCACATTGAAGTCCAAAAATCGATTTATCTCAGTCGAATCTGATAAAGTCTACATTGGCTCTCTACCAGAGGATTTATCTGCTCGATTGAGCAAACTCATCGGTGGTGGCAATACCTACGTCTGCTACATACAATCTCTTTCATCTACATCCTGCACGGTCTTCATTAAGGAAACGAGTCGCTCCAAACAAAATGAGTTTATTCACTCCTTCCCAGTGGCGAAAAGTCTCGGCAACAATCTGAATGATATGTACTTAAATGACGATACAATTCCACTCCAAATGGAAGATATTCCACTACAGATGGTTGAAACCGATACAGATGATGAAAAAGCTCCTGATCGATTTGATATTGATGAACCACCTTTAGAAGAAGGTCCGGTGGAAGAAGACGATCAGAACTAGAAGAATGGCTTCAGGTCAGAGCCAATAAACAGGACCATATTGGCTCGATACTCTTGAGCTCTCGCCGCATCTTGAACAACTTTTATGTGCAATGGCATGGCATGAAGCGTATGTTCTTGCTGGTCTCGACAACGTTCTGCCTGATCACCCAACACGAGTTCTGTAGTTGATATTGGCTGGTCTTGATCGGTAATTCGTACGATTGAAAAGCCACTATTTTCCAACATCTTTCCCACCCGAGTCCCCGCACCGGTCACTGAAATGGTATTCACCACTGCAAAGTTACAGTTTTTAGACTGATCCGCAAATGGACTGTCGGCTTGAATTTTCTGCCAATCTGCAAGAGTATCAACATAGGCAACTTTTACTTCATCTGGTCTTAAACCTTGTGTAAATCGGTACAGCCACAGTCGATCGCCCAACGTTAAGTGACTGGCAATTTTAAAGAAAAGCAACTTCTGTGTCACATTCTTAAATGAAAGATTTTCTGGATCAAAGTTATTTCGATCACTCTTCCACACGTCGTCAATTACCTTTCCCATTGCGAAAGAATATACTGATGACAGACTTTTTTCATCCTTTTTTTCCAGAGTCCAAAGTGGGTAGATTGACCGTAATGGGTAGTCACCATATCCCCCAATAACTGGCAAACTCAGTTCTGGGTTTAGCATTACAACATCAATTTTATGATTTGTAGGTGAAATATGTGCAAATAATATTTTGCCCTTATATCCATTAATTGTCTCTGGAATGAGTAAAATATTCCTGTCTGAACCCTCCGACCAGCTTCGTTTAAAAAACGCCATTAAAAACAGCAGTACGGCTACAATCAAAATACCAAAACCTATCAGAGCGACCAAAAAGACGCGAGAGGTTTCTCTTTTTTTTATTCGATTGCGATCTTGGGAAGCTGTCCGTTTCATATCACCAAGAAGTATAGAGAGTTTCCGATTAGTCTACAATCCAAGTTCTCAGCTGCTCGCAAAGTCGAATCATAAAACGAACATTATGAATTGAGGCTAATCGGTAGTAACTGAGTTCTTTGGTTTTGAACAAGTGATTGAGATATGCTCTAGAGTAGCCTGATTTACAGGTATAACAGTCACAACCTGCCTGAATTGGTTGTGAATCACTTACGAATTGAACATTACTAATGTTCAGCCTTCCTTTCGCAAAATTTGAGACAAAAATGGGGAGATCATTTTTAAATTCCAACTGACCAGAGTAAACCGCGCCATTGCGAGCTAGTCGAGTTGGCGCCACACAGTCAAACATGTCAAATCCAGCCAACACTGCATCAATAATATTTTGTGGGTCTCGACCCAAACCCATCGCATACCTTGGTTTATTTTCTGGCAACAACTCTTGAATCCACTCCATAATCTCTACAGTTCCAGCCATATTATATCCAACAGTTTCACCACCAATTGCAACTCCATCAAATGGCAAACCGGCAATAAAACGGGCAGACTCTTGTCTCAGTTCTTTATGCAGCGCACCTTGAACAATACCGAATAAAGCTTGGTAACTTCCATAGAGACTCAGGCGCTTCTGCTCTTGCCAATACGTCGCACATTGTTGAGCCCAGCGGTGCGTTCGCGCTAAAGCTTCTCGAGCGTACTTCATGTCTGCTTGATCTGGAGTACACTCATCAAAAGTCATGATAATGTCTGCCCCAATTGCTCGTTGGATTTCAATTGCTTTTTCTGGTGTAAAAAAATGCGTAGAGCCGTCTAAATGTGAGATGAACTCGACTCCAGAGTCAGAAATTTTAACCTGACTTTTATTGGCGGTGAGCGTCTCCTCACTTGCCAATGCTCTCTTTTCATACGTTTCTGTTCTTTTTTGATAGAGGTCATTTCCAGGCTTTGAGATCGGTTCCTTGGCTTTCTGATCGAGCTGCTTGCTCTCCATTTGCTTACCAAGAGAAAAAACTTGGAAACCACCAGAATCCGTCAGAATTGGTTTATCCCATCTCATAAATTGATGTAAGCCGCCTTGTTTTTGGAGCTCTTCTGTACCTGGTCGTAAGTACAGATGATAAGTATTGGCCAGAATGATTTGAGCATGTGACTCATGCAAATCACGATCGTCTAATGCCTTCACGCTAGCTTGAGTACCAACCGGCATAAACATTGGTGTTTGGACTGTTCCGTGTGGAGTTGAAAATGACCCCGCACGTGCCTGTTTTTTTTGTTTTTGTAAATCAAAAGAGAAAGAGTTCATATGGGTATTATAATGAGCGAATGTCTTTTCGCATTGAACAGTTTAATTATCATCTTCCACCAGAGTTAATTGCTCAGACTCCTGCCCACCCTCGAGATTCCAGCCGACTATTACTTCTCAATCGGCAAACCGGTCAAATTCAGCATCACCATTTTTACGACATACCTGATTTTTTAAACGACAGTGACGTAATTGTGCGGAACAATACCAAAGTCATACCCGCTCGAATTTTTGGCCAGAAAGATACCGGCGGCAAATGTGAGATTTTACTGATTAAGCAGCTCAGAATTGACGAGAATTCATGCCAATGGGAATGTCTTGCAAAGCCTGGATTAAAGGAAAATCAGGTCATTCACTTTCCTCATTCCTCTTTATTGGCAAAGTGTATTAAAATTACAGGATATACTCGATTATTAGAATTTAATTTGAATATTCAATCCTTTTATACTGAGCTAAATACACTTGGAGAGACACCAATCCCACCCTATATCCATTGGGCAGCAGGTGACGAAGAGCATCTTCGACAGCTGTATCAAACAACATACGCTCAAATCCAAGGCTCTGCTGCTGCACCAACTGCTGGCCTTCATTTCACTCCAGAGTTAGACGAAAAGTTGCGAGCCAAAGGGGTCCAAATTTTGGAAGTGACCTTACACGTTGGATTGGGGACGTTCTTACCACTTCAGCCAGAGCAGATCGCAAGTGGCAAGCTTCATTCTGAGATATATGAAGTCACCCCTCAAATCGCAAATGAGTTGAATCTCGCCAAACAAGCTGGCAAACGGATTATTGCGGTGGGGACCACCAGTACTCGCCTTTTAGAAACAATGTGCTCAATTGAGGATGGTCAAGCAATCTTAAATGCAGGCTCTGGTCAAACTGAACTCTTTATTCAACCAGGAACTGGTTTTACATTTGTAGACAAGATGATTACAAATTTTCACTTGCCAAAGTCAAGCTTGCTCATGCTCGTTTCTGCATTCACTTCCCAACCAAATACTCCTTTTCCATTTACTGATTTTGCGAGTACTCCAGTAGGTAAAGCCTACACTGCTGCCATAGTTGACGGGTATCGTTTTTTCAGTTTTGGTGATGCGATGTTTATCTACTGAAACTCAGCCCATCGCACCACTCCGAACTGATCTTTACGAAATTTTGCCGAAACAAAACCAGCTGTTTTGGCGAAATCCGCCACTGCATCTTCCTGACCCATACCAAACTCCAAAACCAGTATTCCATTGGTTTTCAGTCTTTTTTTTGAATTTAATAAAATTTGTTCTATCAATTCTAAACCGTCTTTCTGAGCAAATATTGCATGTGGTGGTTCAAACCGAGTTTCATCCCCAACTACACCCAAAGGAAGTACGTAAGGAGGATTTGAAGCGATCAGGTCAAACTCACCGGAAACCTGCTCAAACACGTTCCTTAATAAGACCGTCGTCCGTTGTGTTGGTATTTGATTTTGAACAATGTTGAGCTTCGTTTGAGCAACAGCGTTAAGGTCAATGTCAGTAAATGTGACGTGACAATTTGGCAGGTTTTTTAAAAAAGCCAATCCAATACAACCAGAACCGCAGCAGAGGTCTAGCACTCTCAATTTTTGATCTACCGAATGATTGATCTGAAGCTGTTGAATCAGTTGTAGCACCCAATACTCGGTTTCTGTTCGAGGGATCAGTGTTTTTAGAGAAAGGTCAATTTTACAATTAAGAAAGTCAACCCAACCAATAATGTAAGCGATTGGTTCACCACTTTTGAGGCGCTGAATATCGGCCATTACTTCTGGATCGTCCACACTCCTTTGATTATGATACTTATCTTTTAAGATCCAATGAATGAGCTGGTTTTGGTCTGGAAATGAAGACATCTTAATCAATATCAAGGAGAGTCAACGCGTGGAGAAGATCTGCCGGTAGCTCCATTTGAAAACAAAGCTCTTCATTTGTGCGAGGATGTTTAAAAATGATCTGTTTGGCATGCAAAAACAAACGTGGACACCATAAATGATCGAGTTGCTCTCTTTTGTGACCCAAATAAATTTCATCGGACACAATTGGATGTTTTAAATGTGAGAGGTGAACTCTGATTTGGTGAGTTCTCCCTGTCTTTGGCCAGCAGTTGACTAAAGAAAATCCTTGATAAGTCGTTTGTAACTTGCGATTCAGAGGCTTGGGCAGAAACTCTGCGTCGGCAAAAACCCGATGAATTTCAGTGACTGTTTTGGGTACATTCAAGCGAGGGAAAAATTGTTGAACTTCATATCGCGTAATTGCCACTCTTCCATCTGGGAAAACTGCATGGCGCAAACGGTTTTCTCGTGACCTGTCCAATGGCAAGTTAATCGTGTCTGCCACAATTTGAAACTTGCCATGAACCAAACACTGATACTGTTTCTGAACTTTTCTGGTTCTGAACTGTGTGAGTAAATTCAAGAGGGCGCCAGGATGCTTTGCCAAAAGCATCACTCCGCTGGTCTCCTTGTCCAATCGGTGCACTATTCCACCTCGTTCAGCAAAAATTTCTTGCGGAGTGCCATATCCAGTTGGATAGTCGTCTGGCACCATTTTCTGCCAATCTGCCGGCTCAGAAGACTGTTTTAATGTACTCCTCCACCACTCTTCAATTGATTCATCTCTGTTTGTGTCTGCATCATTCACCACTACACCAGCTGGTTTATTAATAACGGCAAAATCTTGATCTTCAAAAAGGATTTCAATCTGCATATTTTTTCTTGTTTTGGATCACTTGAATTAAAATGAAACCAAGGCTTAGGAAAACGAGCCAATCTGCCAAGTTATTCTTCAATTGAAAACCCGGAACGATTAACCAATCTCTCACACCACTATACAGCATCCGGTCAAGCAAATTTGAAATTGCTGCCCCAAAAAAAAGACCAGACCAAGCCGGAGTGTGTCTCCACGTCTTTCGCCATGCCCATCCAACCCCAACTAAAAAAATGAGCAAACAGGCTGTTATCAACAATTGGTTTGAGCCAGGCAGCCAATTGAACGAGATGCCAGAGTTATATTGAAGTGGAACGTATCTACCTGCTAAAAACTTGGTAAGTTGGTCAAGAAAAAGACTCAATAAAAAAGTGCCAAAAAACTTCATGATGACGGAGCCTGGTAGGTTTTTTTGGGCAACGGGAGCAAACCATGACCACTTTGAATCCACAGTCGAATAACTCCAAACAACAAAATTCCAACTCTCAAAGGAAGATCTAGGTTCACCTCAAATAAGACCAATTGAGGTGGACTAAAGAATGATAAGATAATCCCAAAAATTCCATAGCCAATACAAAATGCTGCAAATAAAAAGCCCGTCGGAGCACTATGTTTCTTATTTCGATACCATTCAAACATTCTGTACCTGGGTTCCAACCACTGTAGGTAAATGAAAAGAACCAGGTAAAAAAAGGCGGCATACAGTTGGGTTGGGTGTCGTTTATCAAAAACTGCTGGAAAAGTAACTCCCCAAGGCATTGAAGTAGGATTTCCGATTCCAGACCCATCAAAAAAATTTCCCAACGAGATGATGAAAAGATTGATTGAAAATGCCAAAACTGAAAAGTCTAAAATCTCGTTCTGGTCCCACTTTTGTTTCTTAGCTCGCTGATACAAAAACCATCCTCCAGCCACCATGCCCAAAAAAGGAAATGTGCCTGGATAACTAAAAATATCCAACCATTTCAAAGGAGCAAACCCAAAGTTACCAAAGTTAATGATCACAAATCCAATTCTGGCCCAGACTGCACCCCAAAGAGTGGTAAGAAGAAATGCGTCAAACAGCTCTTCTTCTTGATAGTGTTCTTCTCTGCCTTTTCTCCAAAAGACATATCCACTGACCAAAAATGCGATCAGCATAAAGACGCCAATCGTATAAATCGTCAATGGATGAAGAGAAAGGAGAATCGGGAACATATGAACAGTATAGCAGCTTTGACTGAATGCGTTATAATTTTATATCTATGCTGTCCATCTCACACTCATTAACTGGTGCTTTCATTGCCACAAAACTACCCTCACCTCTTCTTTATGTTCCACTTATCTTTGCCTCACACTATCTTGAAGACTGGATCCCACACTGGGATGTTGGGACTGGCTTGAGTAATGGCAAGCGATCTAGACGAACAGCAATTTGTCTTGAATTAGTCGATTTAGCTATTACGATTGGCTTAGTGTATTGGTTTTGGCAAGCTGGTTCCACTAACTTAAGCTCAACTGCTTGGATTGGAGCATTTACCGGTTTAGTCCCAGATTTTCTTGAGTCACCAAGAAACTTTTTAAAGTGGGAGCCAAATATTATTAAACCCTTAAACCAAGTTCATGCTCTTTTCCACCACTCTACTCCAAATATTTTATTTGGGCTGACGCCGCAAGTGCTTGTCGTGGCGTTTATTGGACTTATGAAATGAGTCTGTCTGGAACAGACCAAGCAAGCCACAAAAGCTCATAAAAAAAGTTCTGATTTTTCTCATCGTCAATCACTATCCTACTCCTACTATTTTTTTCGTTTTTGGGGATCGAGAATAATACGTATTTTCATTTGTTCTTGAATATACTTACCAGAACAAATATCCCCAATGCCAGGAGCACAATCGCTCCCCCGGCAGCTAAATTCAGGTAATACGAAATAAACAGTCCTGCTAAAACAGAGAACACACTAAAAATGACTGAGTAACCGATAATTTGCTTGAAGCTTCTCGCAATCTGAGTCGCAGTGATTACAGGTATGACCATCAAGGCTCCGACCAAAAGAACGCCAATAATCTGCATAGAAACTGTCACCGAAATGGCAGTTAAAACCATCAACATCACGTTCAACAATCGAACTGGTAAACCGCTGACAGTTGCCGTTTCTTCATCAAACGAAATATAAAGCAATTCTTTATAAAAACTGGCCAAAATAAGTAAAACAAATCCACTCAGCACTGTAATAATCAGCACATCTGTCAACTGAACTGTAGCAATACTGCCAAATAAATACGACAGCACGTTGATGTTCATACCTCGAGTTGCGCTGATTAGGGTGACCGCTAAAGCCAAGCCACCTGATAAAAACATTGCTAGAGCAGCTTCACCCGGAATTTTCTGATCGTGACGCAGTTTCTCTAAGATAATCGCCGCAACTACAGTCACAAATACTGCCGTACTTAACGGAGAGATGCCCAGTAAAAATCCCAAGGCAACCCCTGCTAGAGAGACATGGGATAGCGTATCCGCTAAGAGTGAGTATCGTTTTGTCAGCAAAAACGTCCCGATCACTGGCGCAATAATTGCAATGACTCCTCCTGCTATTAAAGCACGAATCATAAATGAGTATTCAAAAATACTTAACATACTCTTTCTTATCCTTGTGCACTAATGTCCGTGGATTAAAAATTTCCTTGACTTTCCATACATTTTTTCCAAATACCTGCCTGCTACAAAAGTCTGTGGACTCCCTTCAAAGATGAGCCGTTTATTGATACAAGCCACTTGATTAACTTCGTTTAAAATAACGTCAATATCATGAGAGACAATTAAAAGTGTTAAGTTTGTTTTGGCCAAATTGGCTAAAAGTTGATAAAATTCTTCCTGGCTTTCACTATCTACACCAGCAGTCGGCTCATCAAGCACGAGCAGTTCCGGCTCCGAAGCCAAAGCCTTGGCAATAAATACGCGTTGTTGTTGACCACCGGAAAGCTCAGTAATCAATCGATGCTGAAACTCTCTCATCTCCACTTGATCCAATGCGTTGTTCACTGCCGCAAAATCTTTGGCGCCGAACCTTTTAAACAAACCAACTTTGGTGACTCGCCCAAGTGACACAACTTCTTCAACTGTAATTGGAATTTGAAGATTTGCCTGATCTGCCCGCTGAGGCACATATCCTATATTTGCCCAGGTCTTAAACTCTTTAATTGGTTGGTTATAAAGTTTTACTTCTCCACTAGACGGTTGGACGAGGCCTAAAATAATTTTTAGAAGCGTGGTTTTCCCACCTCCATTTGGACCAATAATCCCCACAAAATCACCTCTGGAAATATCTAAATTAATGTCTTCTAACACATCTTGCGTTCGGTACTTAAAAAAAACATTCTTCAATGAGATGAGTGACTGATTAGATTGAAGTGAATTGTTTACTGGCATTTGAGAGCAAGACGGAGGTTCTGTAAGTTTTGTTCTTGAACAGAAATATACTCTTTTCCGGCAGAGATGTCTGCTTGTGCTAGCCCCTCTAGTGGATTAAAAACAAGTGTTTTTGCACCAGTTTCTACAGCAATAGTATTTGCCAATGCGGGAGAAACTAAACTCTCAAAAAAGATATACGGCGTCTGGTTTTTTTTCACCTCCCGAGCAATTTGAGCTAAACGCTGTGGACTCGGTTCCTCATCTGGAGATAAACCAGAGATGGGTAGCACTTGAAAACCATATTTTTTTGCCAAGTAGCCAAAGGCAGCATGGGACGTCACCACTTGACGGCCTTGACAGTTGCTCAATCCAGTTTTGAAAGATTGATCGAGCATTTGTAATTTTTGAATATAGGCATCAGCGTTCTGTTGGTACTGAATCTGATGAATTGGATCTGCCTTGATGAAGGCAGCAGTAATCGTCCTCACTTGTTGCTGCGCAAGTGTGGGATCAAGCCAAATATGAGGATCAGCCAATGATTCTTCTCCGCTCAAACTTTGGTTTGCTGCTAGTACAGAAATCCCTTGACTCGAATCCACAAGAAGCACTCCACTCTTTTCCAAATCGGGGATAACTTTATTTAACCACCCTTCAAAACCTAATCCATTATACAAAAGCACTGCAGATTTGTGAGTCTTGGCAATATCTTGGGTTGTCGGCTCAAAGTCATGCGGTTCTGTGCCAGTTGGGACAAGTGTCTGGATTTCAACCAAATCTCCACCTACTTGCCGAGCAAATTCGGCTAAGGGATAAAAAGTAGCCACCACGGGTAATTTTAACGGTGTGTCTTTTACTTGAGATTGCCGAGCAAAAATAACTCCCCCAATAACAAATAAGAGAAGAATGACTGAGAACAGAATTTTTTTATTCATTTCTACAATTATGGCACAGTATTTTACTTATGCAAATGAGTTGCGTGAATGCAAGTGGAAAAAAAACGGTGAGATTTAAAGGCTGGAGGCAGAAATAGGTTGAGCAATAAAGCCAAAAAGTAAGTACATCAGACCTCCTGAAAGAATAAGGAAAAGAAAGAATAAGCCTAAATTCTTTTTGACATCAGAAGCTGAGGATTCATAGTTTGACGTATCGGTACTGATAATAATCACGATTCCAATCGCAAACCAAATTCCTGCCCTCAATACCACAGACCAGATGCTATCTATCTGAAAAAACCCCCGAATGATCTCTTGTACATTTTCCATGGAGACTACTATGAAGAAAAATATAGCAAAAATCAAGCAGAACTGATACAATGGTCTACTCACACACCAAGAAGCCGAGGTGCTGGAACGGTAGACAGTCCAGTCTCAAAAACTGGTGGGCTCACGCCCGTGAGGGTTCGATTCCCTCCCTCGGCACATGTTTAGTCAACTGGTGACTTTTCTCTACCTTCTCGTCTCCATCCCATAAAACTTAATTCGGTCACCTTTAAAGTAAAGGTCGATGTCGCCAAGTCCACCATTTCTATGCTTGGCAATTTTTAAGTTCACCGCTTCACGAATATCTTCATCTTTTCGATATAAAAACATGACCACGTCAGCATCTTGTTCGATTGACCCTGACTCACGTAAATCTGATAGCTGAGGCACTTTCTCTCCTCTACTCTCCACCGCCCGAGAGAGCTGCGCCAAAGCCAAAACGGGCACCTTTAATTCACGAGCAATATTTTTTAGTCCCTGAGAAATTTCGGCGACTTCTTGAACACGATTTTCTTGGTTTCTACCCCGAGCTAGCTGCAAGTAGTCCACCACGATCATATCGATCCCCTTTTCGGCCATTAATCGCCGCGCCTTTGTTCTCATCTCAAAAATCGAAGCTCCAGGGGTGTCATCAATGTAGATATTGGCATCTGCTAAAACACCCATGGCATCTGAGAGTTTCAAGAAGTCTTGCTGGTCTAAACGCCCCGTTTTTAACCTCCAAGCATCAATGTCTGCTTGACCGACAAGTAAGCGGTCCACCAACTCCTCTCTACTCATTTCTAGAGAGAAAAAACCAATTCTTTTCTTTGCAATCACTGAGGCGTACTGCGCCATATTCAACGCCAGTGCTGTTTTTCCCATACCTGGTCGTGCAGCCAAAATAATCAAGTTGGAACGCTGTAAGCCCGCAAGCAAACCATCTAGATCAGAAAAACCAGTTGGAATCCCTCGCAGTTCCCCACTATTGCGTTGAAGCTCATCAATCCGTTCAAAACTCTCTGCCAATGCATCTTTCAATGGTATAAAAGCCTGTTGAGTTTGGTTTTGAGAAATTTCAAAAATGCGCTGCTCCGCCACATCAATCACGTTTTGAGCTTCTTTACCTTCATCAAATGCAATTTCCGCCAGCTCCCCAGATAACTTAATGATGGAACGCTTAATCGCCAAATTTTTCACAATTTGTGCATATTGCAAAGCATTCGCTGCTGTTGAAACAGCATTGGAAATCTCAACTATTTTAGAAGCACCACCGACTATCACCAACTTCTTCATTTTTTTTAGCTGATCTGTCAAGGTGACGACATCAATGGACTGTCGCTTGTCATACAAAATCACCATTGCTGAGTACATCTCTTGATGTGCTTCTTCATAGAAAAATTCTGGGTGTAGCGTATCAGCGACATTTACGATCGCATCCTTATCGATCATAATTGCGCCCAAAACTGATTGCTCAGCATCGAGATTGTGCGGTGGAATTTTTGGTTGCATCTATAATAACTCTATGCTTGTGACTGTAGCACAACCAACTCGGTTTCTTCAGGCAACTTGTTTTTATCGACCATCAACTTTGGCTGCGGCGTAGTTGCTGAACCGTACTCCTTCAAGAATGTTTCTATTGGCTGAATATCGGCAAATAGCTTTCCATGTTGAGGAGTTCTGTAGTGCATTGGAATGACATACGAAGGTTCAATTTGTTGAATAACTTTCACCGCAATTTTGGCATCAATTGTAAAGTTGCCTCCAACCGGACAGATCAAAACATCAATAGTCCCGAGCTCGCCAAGTTGTTCTGAGGTCAATTCATGGCCCAAGTCTCCTAAATGGCAAATCATGAGTTCGTCCATAAAGATAGTGAAGATGGTGTTTACTCCTCGATCTTCGCCTGCTTTTTCATCGTGAAAAGAAGGTGTGCCAAACACTGAAATACCACCCACTTCATACTCACCTGGATCCATCACAATGAAAGGTTTTGGTCTACGAGTAGTTCCATTGATCTTTTGACTTGCATTGTGGTCATGATGTTGGTGTGAGACAGTAATGATATCTGCACTGGTTGATGGTAAAACCAAACCAATTGAAGAATCATATGGATCAGTAACAACTGTTCCATTTTTGCCTTTTAACTTAAAACATGAGTGACCGAGATACGTAATTTCCATAGTGCTTCCTCCGCATGCCTAGAATACCAAAGGAAGTGTCTTTTGTCATGCGCTGGTATATAATAGGGCTTCCGAATATGAAAAAAGAGGTTCTTTTTGCCATCTTTCTTGGCTTAGGCTTAGGCTTAGTCGTGACTTATGGCATTTACACCGCTCGCAGCGCTTTCTTAAAACACCCTCTCCAGCCTGAGGTTTCTCCTAGTGCCACCCCTGCAGCTTCACCGACCGACTCCGCTCTCTCGCTCTTCTCTCCAGAAGATGAGAGCATTCAACTTGAAGATAGCGTCAAGGTCACTGGCACTACTTTTCCAAATGCTCACGTCATTATTTTTGTCAACAACACTTCTTCTATTACCGATGCTGATACTACGGGCAACTTTTCAGTTGAGGTTATTTTGATCGAGGGTGCAAATGTGATCACTGTTCGCGCACTCGATGACAATGGAAATCAGGCAGAACAGCGCCGCACTGTAATTTACACCACCACGGATTTAGACAGTTCTCCTCCAGCAACGCTTTCAGCATCACCTACAGCATCACCTAAACCAAAAACGAGCCCGAGCCCAGCAACTAAAAAGTAACTATGAAAAAAACATTTTTTATTACTCTCTTCTTCTTCATTATTGGCCTGACAGCTGCTCAGAATAGTTTTGCAGCCACACCTTCCCCATCTCCAAAATCTTCTGCCACGCCAAAGGCGTCTGCTACACCCTCGCCTTCTAGCCCATCACCAACTCCACAATCGCAAGAAGATACCGCTCAAAAATTGAAAGAATTAATTCAAAAAGGCAAAGAAAGAGTTAAAGGCGCTATGGATCGAGTCGGAGAAAGACCCAGAGGTTTTGTGGGAGAAGTTCAACGGGTAACCGACAAAACAGTCACTATAAAAGGCTTCAAAGGAACAGAAATTCTCACCATCACACCAGCAGCTATTTTAGTCAAAGACAGTAAGAAAGCTACAATTGATGATATTGTGATTGGTGATTGGGTCGCTGCCCTGGGATCGACAAATAAAGAAGTCTTTTCCCTCAAAAAAATGCTCATTTCTAGTACTTCCTTGCAACCCAAAACTTTTGTCACTCAATTAGCCAGTATTAAGACGATCAAAAAAACAGAAATAACAGCAACTCCAAGAAATGATCAAGAAACAGTCACCTATATCGTAAGTAAAAACACCCTTTTCCAAGATAACCAAGGAAACAAAGTGGATGTTAAAAACATTAAACCAGACTATCAATACCTATTTGTTGGTATTCAAGATGATGCTGGTATTACCTTAACCACCGTACGTACTCTGGGAAATTAAGGTGATGAACCGCATTTCTTTACTTCAAGCTCAAATACAGCCAAATGAGGTAGTGCTGCTTTCCACTGCAAACGATATTTCATATTTCACTCTGTTTGAATTCTTAGTTCCAGAGGAAAGAGAAGCTTTCCTGATTCTCACTCCCCAACTAGCATACTTAATTGTCTCGGCTTTTTCTCCAACTCCAAACGCACCAGAGCTAACTATTCTGCGTGGTTGCTACCCATCAATGGTTGCCAAGCATTTGAAGCAGCTCGTCAGTGAACAAAAAGTTACTCATCTCCTTTATCAAGGCAATAGTTTGTATGTAGACGAACTCGAAGAGATTAAGAAAAACCTTTCTACAATAGAATGCAGTGCTCTTCCGCCTGGTTTCGTTTGGAAACATCGCATGTTCAAAGACACGATAGAGGTTGATTACCTCAAGGAAGCAGGTCGAATTGTGACTGACGCTCTCGCAGAAATTGAAACTTTTTTTACAGTTGGGATCACCGAGCTTGAATTAACAAGTCGATTAGCCACTCTTTTTGCAGAAAAAGGTTCTCAACAGCTCGCCTTTCCCACGATTGTCGCATTTGGTAGTCATTCTACCTTACCTCACCATCAACCAGATAATACTCCGCTTTTGGAAAATACCGCCATTTTGATTGACTGTGGAGCGGTCGTACATGGCTATCGAAGCGACATGACTCGTACTTGGTGGTTCGGGAAAGCAGAAAATGACACTTTTCTGGAAATAAGCCAAATCGTCAAGCAAGCCTACGCCCAAGTAGTTGATCAACTTCGACAGCAGGACCACCCACCAATAACGGCCAAAATGATTGACCAACTCGCCCGAAAGTATATTTCTGAAGCCGGATATGGAGAGAACTTCATTCATACTACTGGTCATGGAATTGGGTTAGATATTCACGAACCTCCGTCTTTGAGTTGGAGTGATGAAACAGAGATTTTGCCTGGGATGGTGATTACGATTGAACCAGGAATTTATCTTGAAGATACGTTTGGCTACAGGTACGAAAACACCGTACTCATTACCCCCGATGGCGCGGTAGAATTAACGCATGACAGTCCGCCTACTCAATAGTTCTGACGCTTTGGCGTATCAACAACTCCGTCTCAAGTCACTACAAGAATCGCCAGAAGCGTTTCTGTCAAACTACACATCGGAAGCCGAGTATAAAACACAAGTTTTTTCAGACCACTTAAATTGGTCTATTCATCCACCTTTTCTTGGTTATTTTGGTATTTTTGACTCTCAAAAACTGGTCGGCTACGTGCAAATAAGTAAGACCATGCTGGAGAAACAAGAGCACCTCGTTTTTATTAATAATTTATACATCGATAGTCAGTACCAACGCCAAGGACTTGCCGCACAACTTTTAAACTATATTTTTGATCTGCTCAAGAAAAATGCGATTGCTGAGCGAGCATTTGTTTCTTGTACTGCTAAAAACAAGAAAGCGTGTCAGTTTTACATTCATCAAGGTTTTCGTCGGTATGCGATTCAAGCAAAGGCAGTAAAGTGGCTAAACGAGTACGATGACGCCATTGAGTTTGTAAAAGTGTTGTAAAATACATGGAGTACTCTTCTCAAGATACTTATTTGGGCCTGTAGCTCAGCTGGTAGAGCGCTGCATTCGCATTGCAGAGATCAGGGATTCGAGTTCCCTCAGGTCCACTTTATGAAGTTTGCCATCAGTATACGACATTCACAATGGACTTCTAGCGAGTAGCGTTTGTAATGGTGTACAGAGGAGGCTCATACCATTGTTACGCTCTATTCGCAAAAAATTATTGTTGATGTCCAGGGAAACGATCCGGCCAAATTTGAGTACACCTTTTAAATTTTTAATTGACATGCAACCCTTTTCTTGATTTAATATGCATATGAGCAATGTAAATTACAATCTTCTAGCAACTCAAACACATCATCACTCTCATCTTATCTCGGGAGTGGTTTCCTCTATCTAATTCTTAATCTAGACATCTAAGCCGCACACTCCCGAGAAGGGAGTTTTTTTGGCTTTTGGTGTCGTCAGGAATTAAAGATAAGTCAAATATCTATGAAAGAGCTGTTGTTTCAGCATTTCAAGGTCAAGTAGACCAAGGCTTAACCAGCCGACCGCGCAGTTAAAAACAGTTGAGCGAAGAATGAGAGGTTTATCAGAAAGAGATCAGGAGGTACAGCCAAACCTAGAATCTCTCATTAAGTGTTTGGTCGAAGGACTGTTGGTTCAAATTGGTCCTGATTAGTTTGTGGCGCACTTAATGGAATCACTTTACCAGAATTAGAAACAATGATGATCACAAATCCATCGATATTAATTAAAAAAGATACAGTGTTACAATCTTAAGAAAGGATCTATGTCTATAAATCAAAATACCACTACTCAGCCGCCCCAAACTTTGAAAGGTTTCCGGGACTTTTTACCAATGGAAAAACGTAAACGCGACTTTATCGAAGCAAAAATGAAAGTTGTTTTCGAACGATTTGGATTTGCTCCTTTAGAAACGCCCACGCTTGAGTACGCTTCTCTGCTACTCGGTAAATACGGCGACGAAGCAGACACACTACTTTATACTTTTACAGATCGAGGCGACCGTCAAATTGGCTTACGATACGACCAAACTGTCCCCACTGCTCGAGTTCTCTCTCAATACCAGAATGAACTTCCCAAGTTCTTTCGTCGCTACCAGATTCAAAACGTCTTCCGAGCAGACAAACCGCAAAAAGGCAGATATCGTGAGTTTAAGCAGTGTGACTTAGATATTTACGGGACAACTTCACCAATCGCAGATGCTGAGCTTCTCGCCGTCGTCTACTTTACATTTAAAGAGATCGGGTTTGAATCAATCGTTCTACAAGTCAATGATCGGCAAACGTTAATCAGCACGCTTTCGCCTTTTACCACCCCCGAAGTAGATGTTTTCTCTCTTATTCAATCCATTGATAAATTAGACAAAATGACCCCTCAACACGTGGTGGTTGAATTAATGGGTAAAGGCCTTAGTCAAGAACAGGCGGATGCTGCAATTATCACCATTGACCGTGCGGAAGCATCAGACAATTTACGAGAAATTGTAAACATCTCTCTAGCTTTAGGTGTGCCAAGGGCAGCTCTCAGCTTCAACCCGAAAATAGCTCGTGGATTGGATTATTACACGGGTTTAATTTTTGAAGCGTCTGTACCCGAATATCCCGTTGGTTCTATCGGTGGCGGTGGCCGATATGATAACTTAATCAAAGATTTGTCTGGACTGGAAATGCCTGCCTCTGGTTTTGCATTTGGCTTTGACAGAACAGTGGAGGCTGCAGATCAACTCGGATTAATTCCCACTGATGAATCTGGGACACAAGTCTTGGTGGCGGTGTTTGAGAGTGAAAATAAGCAAGTTGAGATGAAAGCGTTTGAAGTTGCAGCCGCCCTCAGAGAAGCTGGCATTTCCACAGAAGTTTACTCAGAGAAAGATAAGTTGGGAAAGCAGTTTAAGTTTGCAGATCAAAAAAAGATCCCCTATGTCGTGTTGGTGGGCGAAGATGAGTTGGCGCAAGACATGATTATGCTGAAAAACATGACTACTGGCGAGCAAATCCTCTCCCCTTTAGATTTAGTGATTGAAAAACTACTTTAGCAGACGAGTATGGTACTCTTAATGACGTGCCCAAACGAATCAAACTTAAGCTTGTTAAACACGTCAGTCGTTGGCATTCGTATGGACTTCTTGGTTTAAGTGTCACGCTGAACGCAGTAGCTTTTCCACTAGTCAAACCCGCTTTTTCCACCACCACTCCGTTCCGTTTTTTGTTTTATAGGTTTGTAGTTGCGGCAATTTTGAGCATGCCTATTCTCTGGCATTTCGGCCGGAAACATCAGATTACTCTAAAAAGAGTTGGATTGATCACGTTGATTGAGGCTCTCGCTTGCATCTTTACGCTGGGTGTCTTATATCTAGGACTTGCCAGAACAACTTCACTCGAGGCAAATTTAATTTCTACTGCATCCCCCATCTTTACCGTGCTGGCTGGAGTGATTTACTTAAAAGAAAAAGAAGAACGGCATGAGTGGCTTGGCTTGTTGCTCGCTTTTACGGGCACATTAATGATCATCTTTTTACCAATTTTAATGGGTAGATCATCCTTTTCATTCATGTCATTTACAGGAAACGCTTTGATTTTACTTCAAAATATAACCGGCGCTTTTGGCTTAATACTCGCAAAAAAGTACTACGTCCATATTCCCAAACTGCTCGTGACGAGCGTCACTAGTTATGTCGCAGTCATTGGTTTTGGTTTACTTGCCTATTGGGAACTCGGTGGTTTACAGCACCAATTTACTCAAGTCATTGCTCACGATTTAACCCAGCCCTCTGTCTTGATTGCTGTGTTTTACATGTCGATTTTTTGTTCTCTGATTGCCACTACAGCATATCTAAAAGGCCAAGAATGTATCGAGGCATCTGAAGCAAGTCTTTTCTCCTATTTAAGTCCGCTGGTCTTTTTCCCTGTTTCTGTTTTTGTTCTCCGTGAGGGCTTTAACTTCCTTCATTTAGTCGGACTCTTGATCATTTTGACAGGCATTGTCATCGCCGAAGCTCGCGTAAGACGCTTGATTAAAGTCAAACCGAAAAAAGCCTAAGTTATGGTATAATTTCACCTCAATAAATACTTCTCGTATACCGCGAGAAACAAGGATTTGAAAAGCACCAGCTACTTCCCCGCAGACGCGTAAGTCCATTCCGAACCTGGATTACCTTTTCAAAAACAGTTATGAAACAAAATTTGCACCCCAAATGGAATCATCAAGCTCAAGTTACTTGTGCTTGCGGAAATGTCTTTAGCACCGGCTCACAACAAGATACAATTACGGTTGATATCTGCAGTGCCTGCCACCCATTCTTTACCGGGGAAATGAAGTTTGTGGATCGTCAAGGTCGTGTGGATAAATTTATGCAAAAAATGACGACTGCTTCTGCCAAACAAGCTGCAATCGCCGCTAAGAAAAAAGCTAAAACTCAAGAAACTCCAGAAGAAATTGAGATTCAAGAAGAAGTGGCAAAATCTAATTCAGATGAACCATTGAGTTATAAACAAATTTTGCAGAATGAGCAAAATAAGTTGAAGAATGTTGCGATGAACAAAGCCAAGCAAGCAGCTTAGCTATCGTATCCGAATTAAAACCAGTATGATAAGCATGTCATACTGGTTTTTTGGAACTCACAACCAATCACGTACTATGTCATTTAATCCTTACCAATATCAACTCGATGAAATCAGCCGTAAAATTGCCGAGAGTCAACTGTTGTTGCAAGATCCTGAGTTGGTAGATTTGGCCACACAAGATCTCGCTCAACTCGAAGAAGAAAAGAAGATGTTGGAAGATGCTGCTGCAAGCATGGAGAGTAGCGATGAGGGTGGTGTACAACTCGCAGATTCGATCGTCAACTGCGTGATGGAAATTCGCCAAGGTGCAGGTGGCGATGAGGCCAAAATTTGGGCCAATGATTTACTACGCATGTATTCTCGCTTTTTTGAAAATACAGGTACAATTAAAATTGAGCTAATCGATGAGTTAGTCATTCGAATTAGAGGCAGAATTACTCTGGCTGATAATACTGAATTAACTGCGTATGAATTGTTGAAATACGAATCTGGTGTCCACCGAGTACAGCGTGTTCCAGCAACAGAAGCTGCAGGTAGAATTCATACTTCTACCGCTTCCATTGCGGTCATTCCAGAAGTCAAGAAAAATGCAGTAGAAATGAAAGATAGTGATTTAGAGTGGTCATTTATGCGAGCTGGTGGCGCTGGCGGACAGAATGTCAACAAAGTGAACTCAGCTGTACGCTTAATTCATGTGCCGTCTGGTATTGCCGTCAGTTCTAGGCAAGAGCGCAGCCAAGCTCAGAACCGAGAAGTGGCTTTAACCATGCTCCGAGGTCAACTATGGGAAATTCAAGAAGAAGAACGAATGAAGGTGCTTGGAAACGCTCGCAGTGCGATTGGCAGAGCTCAGCGTGCTGAGAAAATTCGCACCTATAACTATCCACAGAACCGTGTCACTGACCATCGAATCACTATTTCTTGGTATAACCTGGAATCAATAGTGGAGGGTGATATCTTGAAAATGCTACTAGAAGTCCGTGAGCAGCTCCATCAGCCAATCGTCGTCGAGACTGCTACTTCAGAATCTCATCCACCGCTTTCTGAATAACTTCATCTTGAGTAGTTGCCAAATCATCTTTGACTTCCACGTTAACTGGAATTCCAGTGCCGGTAATCCAATCACCTTTTGGCAGCAACCACTTGGCAATTGTGACATGTAGACCGGATCCATCCTCAAGTTGCATCGCATCTTGAACAGAGCCCTTTCCAAACGTCTTTTCCCCTATCAACTTCGCTTCCTTATTGTCTCTTAACGCGCCGGCAGTAATTTCTGCGGCTGAAGCACTGCCACCGTTTACCACTACAACCACTGGGTAGTTCGCTAACCGAGCTGTGCCTAGAGCAGGATAGTCTTTTGAAGTGTACTTGCCTTTTTGAGTGACGATTGTGCCTTTGGCAATAAACTCACTGGAAACAGTAATCGCTCCTTCAAGAAAACCACCTGGGTTGTTTCTCATATCCAAAATAATACCGTCAGTTTTTGGAGACTGAGACTGAATATCTTTGATAATTTTATCCATTTCAGAGTTTGTTCTCTCGCCAAATCGACTCAGAGTGATATGAGCTACTTTTTTACCATTCTTTTGCTCATATGCTATTTTAGCGGATGGAACCACAATTTCACCTCGTTCTAGAGTTACCGCAAATGGCTGATTGTTATTATTCTCTTTTCGGAAAAGAGTCAAGGTGACTTTGCTTCCTTTATCTCCGCGAATTTTATCGACGGCTTCTGGTAGCGACCAACCCGCTGTGTCTTTATCTATCTTGTCGTCTTTGACGTGTAAAATTAGATCTTTGGCCTGTATGCCAGCCTTTGCAGCTGGAGAATCTACTAATGGAGACTGAACAGCTAAGGTACCCTCAATGTAGCCCAGCTCAATGCCTACGCCAAAGAAAGAACCTTTGAGATCCTCTGCGCTTCGTTTTTGATCTGTTGGAGGCAGAAACAGTGTGTATGGATCACCCAAAGAAGCAGTCATGCCTTTGATGGCGCCATACACCATCTGTTCAGATTGAATTTTCTCAGGATCAACGTAGTTTTGTTCTAATATCTTCCAAACTTGCCAGAATTCTTGAAAATTGACGTTTCGATACTCTACTGGCTGCTCTGTTCCAGCCAGCTTTATCAACTGTTGAGGTTGGCTCAGCACTGAAGCAAAAGTTCCCTTTTCTCGAACTCGATAGCCAATCACGGTTCCAAGCACAAGAAGTAGAAGTCCAAAAATGATGTTTTTCAAAGTGCTCATCTGGGAAAATTTCTGCATAGGTTCTCTATTTTAGATTCAAGAACTACAAAAATCTACTGGAGTATTTAGACAGTTTGTGTAAATGGCAACAAAGCGAGGTGACGAGCATACTTCACCTGTACGGTTAGGTATCGTTGTTGTTTTTGAGAAAGACCAGTTTTTGCTCGGGGCAAAATGTATCCTTGCTCAGTCATGTAACGACGCAACGCTTTTGGATCTTTGTAAGAAAAAACCAAATCTTTATTTTTCATTTTACGAACTTTAATTTCCATCATATATTCCTTTGTATTCCGCTCTCGCGGTTGACTTTTTTATTAAAATGGGATGTCGACTTCTTCGACATCTTCAGAAACTGGTAAATTAGCAATTCCTTCATCCACAGGAGTTGCAGCTTTTGTTGAAGCATTTTTTGCAGGTGTTGGAGTACTACTACTTTGGGAGATTGAAGGTGCTCCTGATCTGGAATTTAAGATAATCATGTTATCGATGACAATTTCTGTGGTTCGTCTATCTTGTCCTTCATTGGTTTTCCAGTCTTGGGTTTGTAAACGACCTTCAACGTACACCTTGTCACCTTTGTGTAGTAATTGGCCACAGAGTTCAGCTAATTTAGACCAAGCAACAATATTATGATACTCGACTTGCTCTTGTTTTTCTCCACCCTCACTTGGCGTCCAGCTTCTATTTGTGGCTAAACTGAAACTACAGACTGCCGTACTTGTAGGCGTGTAACGTACGACCGGATCCTTGGTTAAGTTTCCGATTAACATGACCTTGTTCAATGAACGTACAGACATAGTTCCTCCTAAATAATATTAAACAGTTTTCTCTTGACTTACTGATTCATCCTCAACAACCAAAAGTAAATGACGCATCACTTTACTCAATAAGTAAACATCTCGCTCTAAAGCTTGTGCCTGATTACTATGAGCTTTAAAAACAACATGGATGTACATGGCGTCGTTGCTCTTTTTGCCACTATGCGTAATGACGTAGGCTAGAGGCTTGCGACCCCAATCTTCATTGATCAATAGATCGGCCTTATATTTTTTGAGGAGAGTTTCTACCTCTGTTCTGACTTGCGCGACTTCAACGTCGGTCATGGAACCTGGCAAGAGATAGGTTAATTCGTACGTTCTTGATTGAACTTTATCCATGTTTTCCTTTCAGTTTGCCCGGGATAATTGGATTCTCCTCGATTGAGTGAGAAGGACAAACTTGGGGAATTATAGCACAAATTCGGATTTTTGCGGTCTGCGATCTATTCATTAAGAGTAACTATAACGGGTGAATTTGACACGAAGCGTAGGAGAATGAAAGCCGCAATCAACCTAAGAGCCGATCATAAATTCCACCACGTCACCTTCTTGCATGATGTACTCTTTGCCCTCTTGGCGCATCTTGCCAACCTCGCGGACGTTCTTCCAACCACCTGCAGCAATAAAATCTGCGTAGTGTGAAATATTGGCTTTGATAAACTTTTTGATGAAATCTGAATGAATTTCTCCAGCAGCTTCTACAGCAGATGCGCCTCTACGGACTGTCCAAGCCCTCACTTCTTTTTCTCCAGCAGTCAAAAAGCTTTGCAGGTTTAACGTTTGATACGCCGCATAAATGAGTCGATCCAAACCACTTTCTGATAAACCAAGATCTGTTAAAAAAAGATGCTGATCTTCTTCACTCAGACTTGAAAGTTCACTTTCAATTTTTGCCGAAATAATAATAACTTGATCTGGATTAACCTGTAATTCAGTCGCAAACTTTGCTTGCAAAGCAGCCTGATCTTTCACTTCATTCTCACTGACGTTAATCGCGAAGAGTTCTGGCTTCGCTGTTAATAATGATAGCTCTTTAGCCACCATTTTTTCATCATCTGTAGCCATCACAGAAAAAATTTGTTGACCCCGATTTAAGCTCTTTAAGAATTTCTCGATCGTGCTCCAGCGTTTTGCCTCAAGAGGAGTTGGACTACCCTTCGGTTGTTTTTGTTTTTCTACAGTTGATAAATCAGCGAGTTGCAGCTCTGTTCTAATAATTTCTAAATCCGTTTTTGGATCAACGCTTCCTTCACGAATAATATCTGGATCAGCAAAGCCTCTCAACACATGACAGATCGCCATCGTTTCTCTGATATGTGATAGAAATTGATTCCCTAGTCCCTCACCTTTACTCGCACCTTTCACTAGCCCCGCTACATCGACAAACTCTACCACTGCGGGCACGAGCTTGGTTGTGTTTACTATCTTGGCGAGTTCTGCTAATCGCTTGTCTGGAACTGGCACCATGCCCACATTGGGCTCAATCGTGGCGAAAGGATAGTTGGCGGCCAATGCGACTTGCTGTTTGAGCAAGGCATTGAATAATGTGGACTTGCCTACGTTTGGCAGACCGACGATGGCGATAGAGAGATTCATGAGCTGAATTGTAACATTTTAAATCTTGAAATTTCTTGGATTTTTTTTTGAGGATGCAGCAAACTTGTAAGTAACTACTTTTTACTCAAACCGATCGCTCGAAAACGATTCACAAATCCCAATCTTTTGTAAAATTCGTATGGGTAGTTCCCTTCTTCTGTTCCCAAGAAGTGGTATGTATTTTCATTCCTAATTGATTGGTCAACACAAAATAGCGTAGCTAATTTACCAAACCCCTGTCCTCTGACAGATTGCAGTGAACCAACATTTGAGATGTAGCCTAACTTTTTGAACGTTGTTAGAGAGGCCACTGCCACCGGTTGATCTTGTTTATAGACCAGGAAATACTGCAAACGATCGGTGCCATGGTGTTTTAACCAGCCCTCTCTAGCCACAGTTAAGTACGCTCCCAACTCACCGTATGGATTTTGAGGATCACCTTTTTGAAAACAAAGATTCATAGTTTCTAGAAAAACGAGTAAATCTTCTTCTGATTCGACTTTCTTGACTTGATTGAATTTTGATCTATCAATATTTTTTCCGTCATGAAACATCCAACAGTCTTCAAAAGATTGCTGATGCTTTCTGGCTTGAAAAAAGCTCTTGAGCTGGTCTAAGCGAGAGGTCTGTTGAAAATGAAAAGTTGATTGACGATTCTTTGACTCAAAAAGTTCCTCTGCTTCAGCAAGTTGGGTATCATCTAACATATGGTCCACTTCTTAGAACTGCCATCCCTGTACACCTAGCACCATTTGAACTTCGTCGTCGTAAATGCCTTTATGAAACGCAAACTTTGGAATTCGGCCAACCTCTTTGAATCCAATCTTTTGATAAAGTTTTAAGGCGTTTATGTTTGAAGCAAAACACTCTAGATGAATCAACTTGAGATCCGCCATTTGAACGGTTGCCTCTTGAATCACAGTCGTCATCATCTCGAAGCCGATCCCTTCACCGCGAAAGTCTTTGGCGACTGAGATGCCAAACAGACCGACGTGCTCACCCCTTTTTTTCAGTTCTGGCTGAGCATTCACACCAGAATATCCAGCCAATTTTCCATCAATAACACAAACCAAGTAGACTGCTTTCTGCATCTCCATTTGTATAAAAGTAGAGGCTAAGTATCTTGCTTCATCTTCCAAAGACTGCTGTTCGCCAGAAAAACGGACAAACGTGTCTTCAGTGGAAAGCTGATTGATATAGTCGAGAAGATCACGTAGATCACTCCACTGAGTATACCTCAGTGTTGCTGATGTGCCACTTTTTGTGGTGAAAGACTTGAGCTTTTTTCCAGGAATAAATTGAGTCATACCCTCCAAGTATACAGGAAGCAAAGAGAAAAAAGTATTGACTGCTTCACATTTTTCCTAAATGAAGTATAATATACATTCAAATGACGTCAGAAAATAATCAAATATTTTTAACAAAAGTAGAAACTTTTCTTAAGACGCAAGAAGGTGACTCCGACATTCTTGCTGGACCAATTATTAATTTTTTAACTATTCACCATAATGAGTTAACTGAAGATGCGCTAACAGCAACTATTGACGAATTTGCCAAAAATTATCCCGATGAAGGAAAGATCGGTCTTTTGAGAAAATTGGTTCGAGCTGCATTCACTCCTCAGACTTCATAGTATAGAGATTGACTAGGTATTTTCCTTTTTACAGACCTGGAAACTACTTTTGCTCTTTTCTTGCTTCTCTCACGCGAGCAACAGCTGTTGCCATCATCACCGCATCTTTCTTCAGCTCCCACTTTGCATGTTCTTGAATCAATTTTTTGAGTGTACCAATATCGATCGAGTCGACTTCATTCAGTTCTAGAATACCATTTGGATTGGTATCAAATGCTTCCAGCATCGGAAAATAGCTTTCCGCATTGGCAAAAATATAGGCCTTGTACTTGACTATCAATGCATCCCACCCTTCCCAAGGTGTTTCCCCATTCGAAATGTCAAATAAATTAATGTACGGACGTGCTTGAAAGAGTGGATTTCGGTGTGTAGCCTGGTGATCTACATCATGAGACCACAACGAAAATTGTGCAGAGTTCAGTAAAAAAAGAAGCGGTTCTTTGGTCAGATCATCTCTATCAATATCAACATTATCAAAATAGCCATATGAGTCAAAAACCTGAAAAATCATGGTGAACATCCTCGAGGCTTTGATATTTTTACTTTGCCAATCTGGGTCAAGCTTGTCAAAAGGTGTATTGGCAATATTCATCAACTCCCCATTGCTATTCCTTCTCAAAATTTGAGTATCTCTTGGCTTTCTTCCAGGTTTTAATGTATTCTTCATGTTGCAGTAGGCTTGGTACGACTCGTGCAACGATTTTGCCAACCCCTCAATCATCATCTCGTTTGCCGCCCAAAGTTCTTGTTGACCAGTTGGTTTGGCCTCAACTGCTTCTGGATTGACCAAATCAAAAGCAAGCAGTTCTTGATAAGCGCAACCTGTAATTTGTATCAGTGTTTGTGCGTCTTCTGGAGTAAATTGTGTTTCGTTTGCAATTGTGACAGCTTCTGGAAGAGGTGTTCTCAATTCCTTTCCAGGCAAACTCACCTCAACTTTCCCTTCTGGAGATAAGCTAGGTAAGCGATTCTCTTGAGAAGCGCCTGTCTTTCTACCTAGAAATATAATTTGCAGTGGATTAAAATCACGAAAACCAAAGACCGCCTTCATTTTATAAAAAAGTGAATTTATCTCTGTTTCAGTTCTTTTTGTTGGTTTTGACTGCTCCCGCCCACTTGCTTGTTCTGGCATTCCTTTACTTTAGCATCTGGGGAACAACTAGACAACGACTTGACAGAATACCACACCTGTAATTGAGGAAATGATGTGCCTAGGCTACAATCAAGGTATGAACCTTTTCTTAGCCTCTAGCATGAGCGACGTCGCGGTAAGCATTTTAAATCAAGTCAGCAGTTTGACCAAAAAGAAAAAATTAATCTTTATCCCTACAGCTTCTGAGCCTGAAACTGGAGAAAACGATTGGGTGGAAGACGATCGAGTTTCACTGGCTACACACGCTGGATTTGACGTTTCAATCTATTCAATTACAGGAAAGACACCTCTTCAAATTGAAGAAAAATTTCGAGATGCAGGAGTCATCTGCGTAAATGGTGGGAATAACTATTACTTGATGAAACAAGTGCGTTCAAGCGGATTTGATATAATCGTAAAAAAGCTGGTCAAATCTGGATTAATATACCTTGGGTCTAGCGCCGGTTCGATGATTGCAGGACCAAGCATTGAAACAGATCTAGATGATAGATCTGTCGTGCCAGGGATGACGGACTTTTCTGGCTTACAGCTCACAGATGTATCTGTACGACCTCATTGGGGTAGCCCATACTTCAGCGAACATTATGAAAAAGAAATGGCACTCCTTCAACAAGCTGCATTCAAAACTATTCTGCTTAATGACAGCCAATATCTTCACGTTCAAGATGATTGGTATCAAATCGTGACAGTTAAGTAGTTTCTTTTTGAGTCACAACTTGTCCACTCAAGACGTCATCCACCACATCAAATCCTTGATCAACAATCTGTGTTCTCAATTCGTCTGCGAGCTGCCAGTTTTTAGCAGTTCTCGCAGTAACCCGCTCATTGAGAAGTATTTGAATTTCTGGGGGCAAATCTGCTACATTTACTGGGTCTGCTATCCGAACTTGCGTTGTGGTCGCATCTGACAAGTTGAGACCCAAAACTTCATCAAAATCGATGATCAAATCATACTTATCAGCTCCAGGAATATTGGACTTCATCACTTCCCAAATGAGAGAAGTTGCCTCTGGCGTGTTTAAGTCATTTTCCATTAAAGCAAAGAATCGTTCACGGTAGGAATCTACTTTTTCTAGCTTTTCTGGACTTAATACAGTTCGTTGCTGCTCATTCTTTGCAGTTCGGAGCTGTGCAGTCAATCGCTCCCAGCTCTTCTGCATACCCACTAAGTTTTCCCAAGTAAAGTTCATTTCTGAGCGGTAATGTGACGTCAAAAATAACAATCGCAATGCCTGCGGGCTGAGTCCTTTTTTGAGCACGTCATCAATGGTGAAAAAATTTCCCAGTGACTTACTCATCTTCGTTTTATCAACAAATAAATGATTGTGATGAACCCAATACTTGACGAAAGGTTCTTTGCCAGTAGCTGCTTCTGCCTGAGCGATTTCGTTGGTGTGATGAACTGGGATGTGATCAATACCACCAGTGTGTAAATCAAACTGTTTGCCAAGATAATGAATTGCCATGGCAGAACATTCGATATGCCAGCCAGGAAAACTACGCTCTGACCAAGGACTTGGCCAGACCATTGCACGATTCTCTCCAGGTCGTTCAAATTTCCATAAAGCAAAATCGGTCGGATTCCGCTTACCAGTCACTGCCTCAACTCGAGCTCCCTCTTGCAAATTTTTCAAATCCAGGCGGGCTAACTTGCCATAGTCAGCAACTTTGGACGTATCAAAATAAACGCCATCTCCCACAATCACGTACGCAAAGCCTCTTTCTTCCAAGGTTTTAACCATCTCTAATTGCTCAGTAATGTGTTCAGTCGCACGGCAAATCACATCTGGCCTCAAGTTACCCATCAGATCCATTGACTTGAAAAAATACTCTTCAAACTCCTTCGCAACTTCCCAGACTGTTTTATGATACTTCTTTGCTCCTTTTTCAAGCTTATCTTCTCCAGTATCTGCATCTGAACTCAAGTGACCAACATCTGTTACGTTTTGAATAAAGTGAACAGTGTAGCCGGCGTGCCTAAGTGTACGCACCAGCACATCATCCATGGTGTACTTACGCAAGTGACCCAGATGAGTGAAGTCATACACGGTGAAACCACACGCATACATACCCACGTTCTTTTCTTGGCGAGACACAAACTCTTCAATGGAATGAGACATCGTGTTATAGATACGCATAGTTCCTTATTTTATCCTGAATTCGTCATTTTCTTACGATCACTTTGGAGTTTTTGCGTTGCTTGATCACTTTTTGAAGCACCTGCCGCTGCTTCTCCGGTTACCCTACCAGTAGGAACGACCACGCTGTTTTCCTTCTCCACTGCTTCCCGTTGTTTTCTCTCCATTACTGCTTGTTCTTGTGCTTGTTTTTCAGCTTGCTCTCGCTGCATTTTTTTTTGCACGTATGCTTGCTCATCTGCAGACAAGCTTTGAAAGTTGTCAAAGATTTGCTTTTTTTTCGCTTTGCTGTCTGGAGAATCTGTATTTTTTATGCCCAGCACCTCTTGAAGAAAATCTGGAATCAAATCAACAATTCCTTGTCCAACGCCTTGCGCGAGGTACTTTGCCTCTTGTGGCGCTGAACCGATCGGACGTGGGGGCTTTGGAGGAGCTGCCTGTTGACCTTGTGTTGGAATACTTCCAGAACCTGGAGTTGCTGTGTTTGATTTTTGACCTGCAGACTGGTTCGCCAAATCCATCATTGCCTCCATGTCCCCAGGTGATTGTGAAGATGGATTATCACTCATAACTAGAGTTTAGTGTGGCCAAGTTGAAGAATCTCCATGCCATTCATTTCTGTTTTATATGCTTCGTCTTTTTGAGCTTCCTCTTGTTGTTGCTCAGCTTTGGCTTGAGATTGAGGAGAGAGTTTAATTTGCTCGAGAGAAACAAGCTCTGCCGCAATTTTTTGCTGGTCTTCTTCTCTCTTTCGTTCTGATTCTGCTTCTCGAGCAGCTTTTTCTTCTGCCTCTTTTTGTTCAGCAACTTGATCTGAATTGGCTTGAACATCATTTAAAATTTGATCTAGCATCTCCAATGGAGTCTTCCCTGGTACTGAAGCGCCTGCTAGAACTGAGTCAGTAGCTGGTGAAACTAGATTCAGTGGATCGACAACAGGAACAACCACAGGATCTACTGACGGTAGTACCGGATCAACTGGAAGAACTTGCTGAACTTGATCAGTCATACGTTAAACATACTTGAATACGACACAAGGCTCAAGAGACAAATCTTCAACTCGCTTCCAGAGGAACGACTTGTACCCGAGCTCTTCTCATGAGCTGTTTTTCTTTTGCTTTGTGAAGTTGTTGCAACGCACGGTCTGCTGCTGAAGTAATTGCTTGATACATGTCTTTGGCACGCTGTCGAACGACAATGTCTTTTCCCGGGACGGCAATTAAGAACTGAGCCGTAGCAGCTTGCATATCATTTTTCTTTTTTTTGACAATTTCCAGAAATACCACAACTTGTTCAATTTTCCTGCCAGATCTACTGAATTTTTTTGCCTGTTTTGCCGAGAAGTCACGCAGAGCCTGCGTTACGGTCATGGTTTTGGATTGAACAATCACGTTCATATTCCTCCTCCCCTGGCTTGTAGTCCAGGCAAAAAATAATAAAAAAAGCCCTGTGCTTCAATTGAAACACATGGCTCTAGCAAACGCTGTGAACACGATCTTTCACTATCGAACATCATACTAAAATGTATGGAAAAGACAAGAATACAAAGGATATCAAAAGAAATCAAACGGCTCTGCGACCTTCCAACGCTCTCGCTAATGTCACTCCGTCTGCATACTCGATGTCTGCACCAATCGGCAGACCATGGCCAATGCGGGTTATTTTCAAGTCTCGATTTTCGACTGAAGACTGCTTGATGAGTTCGGCAATGTACAGCGCAGTTGCCTCGCCTTCCATCGTTGGATTCGTAGCTAGAATGAGCTCATCTACCCCAGTAAGCCGCTTTAAGATGTCATGTAAATACAGTTGATCAGGGCCGATGTTATTTAATGGAGCAATTGAGCCATGCAGAATATGATACTTGCCGTTAAACGTTCCAGAACGTTCAATCGCCAACACATCCAAAGGCTGTTCGACCACGCAAAGTATCTCGCCCTCACGACTAGTATCTTCACAGATCTCACATGGGTCGCTCTCTGCTACATTATGACATTCTGAACACATCACCGTTTGTTGTTTTAAAGCAATTAATTTATCAGCAAAATCTTTTAGCTCACCCTCTGGATTATGAAGTAAGTAAAAGACTAAGCGCTGAGCCGATTTGGGACCCACACCTGGTAAGCGTTCAAATTTTTCTATCAGTTGGCGGACTGCCCTTGGCAACTTAGTCATGTCGGAGATGGTATCAGGTTACAGAAATGTTTGGCAGAGTTAATTTCTATTCATGAATGAAAATCTATGAGGAGGTTACTCGCCTACAGAATATCTCATAAATCGGTTGACCACAAACTTCTCACCGATTTTACCACTCAGACCCTTCACGAGCTCCTCAATGGTTTGATCTGGGTTTTTGATAAATTCTTGCTGGAGTAACTCTTCCACATTTTCTGGAGCCATCGAAGCCACTTGCATCGCCACACCTCGAGCCATTTCTTGAAATTCTGGATTTCTAGCCACAAAGTCAGTCTCACACAAAATTTCTACCATGGCTGCAATTTTATTGTTATTGTGTGAGTACACGGCAACATAACCTTCTTTGGTTTCTCGATCGGCCTTTTTTTCAGCTTTGGCTAAACCTCGTTGACGAACCCACTCTCGTGCTTTTTCCATCTCTCCATTTGATTCTTCTAGCGCCTTCTTGCAATCCATCATTCCAGCACCAGTTTCTTCTCGAAGAGCTTTAATATCTGCAGCAGTGTAATTTGACATATGTTCCTTATTTGCTAATGCGGCCTGCTTCATAGCCAGAAATCACTGCTTTGACAATGTAAGAGATACTTCTGACCGCATCGTCATTTGCTGGAATTGGGATGTCAATGGCTTCTGGATTTGAGTTACTGTCAATCAAAGCCATGATGGGCACACCGACTTTACTCGCTTCTAATACTGCCACTTTCTCACGACCTGGGTCAATGATAAAAACAGCATCTGGTCTTCCCTTTAGTTCAGAAATACCGCCGAAGAATCGCTCCAACCTACCACGTTCTTTATCAAGTAAAACTCTTTCCAACTTCGTGTATTGATCAAACTTGCCTTCTTTTAAGCCTCTTTCAATATCCAACATACGTTTTAAGGACTTTTGGACTTGCTCCCAGTTGGTTAACAACCCACCCAACCAGCGTGAAGTGATCGTCATCACATGTTGTTCCAAAGCAGCTTCTTTAATCACTTCTCGTGCCTGCTTCTTGGTTCCAACAATAACCAAGTTCTTGCCTTTTCGACCTAAGTCAAAAGCAAAGTTATATGCGATCTGAAGTTGTTTGGCTGTTTTCTCAAGATCAAAAATGTGAACACCGTCCTTTTCAGCATAAATCCACTTGGCCATTTTTGGATGCCATTTGCGAGCTTGGTGACCAAAATGAGATCCGGCTTCAAGGAGTTCTCGTAAATCAAATTCTGGAGCTTGTTGAGGTAATGACTCAATATCAATCATAATTTCCTTTACTCGGCTTTAGAGGTTCGCCATTTGGCAAATCTCTAGCTGAGATTCATATGTCTGGCTGTCAAAATCGGAAATGAAGAACAGCCGACACGCTACTACAAATAAATATTGAGGAATTATAACACAATCTCTAGCTTCACTGCATTCTCCATCAAACAGATCACCGTCATCGGTCCAACTCCGCCTGGAACCGGAGTTATGAAAGCCGCTTTTTGAGAGATTGTTGCAAAATCTGCATCTGGTCTTGGCTCTCCCACATCGATCACAACCGCTCCTTCACTAATCGACTCACCCGTAATGAGGCTTGGATACCCCGTTGCCGAAATAATCACATCTGCATCAAATAACATTCTCCCTGAGTCAGCTCTCTCTTTCAGTTCTTTTGTGCCGATCATCTCGACTTGCTTGCCTTGATTTTGCAGTTCATAAAAGAGTGGTTTGCCCAAAATATCTGACTTGCCCAAAATAATGTATTTTGACTCTAGATCCAAATCTACAGTTTTTCGTGCTTGCTTCAAAATTTCCAGAACAGCTTGAACGGTAGCTGGCAAGACTTTACCCTCTTCTCGCCAAGTTCCTAGCCTTACTGCTTCCAACGTATCTGGATGTAAACCATCGACGTCTTTTTCAATCGTCATGTGAGAAACGAGTGTGCTCCACCAAATTTGGAACTCTTCTGCAGTTTTGCTAGTGACTTCCATCCATTTTGAGCGAAGCGGCTTCTGAACAATAATGCCGGTTACCGCCACATCTTCATTTAATTTTTCCAATTGAGGAAAAATTAACTCTACGTCAGTTTTCATCGAAAATGGATACGCCCGATACTCAATGCCAATTCGTGTGGCCGCTTCATGTTTTAGCCGAGTATAGAGCTGACTTCCAGCATCTTCTTGAAAGAGAATCGCGCCTATGGTCAAAAAACGACCAACTTTTTTAAGTTCAGCCACTTGTTGAGCCAACTCTACCTCTTTGCGAATTGCGGATGTATTTCCATCAAAAAGAATCATAAAATATCTTTCTTTATTTCTCTCCAACCAACTTTTTTAAGCGATTGATATTTTCAATATCTGGACCTTCTTTTTCTTCTCCAGGTACTTCGAGAATTAAGGTTTTCTCTTTCATCAGCTCATGATTCAAAAAGTATTTTAACTCTGATTGACCCATCTCGCCTTCTCCTAAATTAGCGTGCCGATCTCTACCAGATCCAAATGGATCTCGTGAGTCATTAACATGAACACACCTGAGCGTTTCGACGAGGTTTAGTCGCTCAATCTCTCCAATCGCACTCTTCACTTGTTGGCCTTTCAGCGCTTCTGCTGTAGGCACTTTGCCTGGTTCACCTAAGTAGTAGGCTCCGGCAAAAGCGTGACAGGTGTCAAAACACCAACCGAGTTGAGGTGATTGCAACGTATCTAACATCCAGCGAACTTCTTCCAGAGTTCCACCAACTTTTCCATTTTGGCTGGCTGCATTTTCAATCAAGAAATATGACTCTTTTGGGCTAGCCGCTAAAACCTCAGCCAGGCCTTTGGCAACTTGGTCTTTGACCACATCCCAACCTCTTCCCTGAGAACTACCCACATGAACCACAATTCCCTGACCTTTTATCAGGGCATTAAACTGCATATCAAACTTCAAAACAGCGATCGATTTTTTCACTAGCTCGGGATTTTCTGAGGCAAGATTTAAGAGATACATTGAATGAGTAATGATTGATTTAATGCCAAATTCTTTTCTTTTTGAGTATAATTTGTCAAGGTGGATAGACTCAATTGACGGTCGTTGCCAAACCCGAGGACTGCCCGAAAAAATCTGGGCGGCATTGCCCCCAATCGCGGCTGCGCGCTCCATTGCATGCTCGACTCCGCCCGCAGCTGAAATGTGTCCTCCGATTGTTCTGTGCATCATGAACTCCAGTGATTTGATTATAGACTAGCCACCACAATCGGAAATTGCAGGCACAGTTCTTTGACCTCTGCCCGAATGGCAAGGAGTTTTGAATGATGAGTGACATCTCCTTTAAATTTCTTCAGAAATGACCCTCGCTCAACTTTTTCTTTTGGCAGTTCAAATTGCTTCACTTCTTCAATTACGTCTGCAATCCAGTTGCCAATTTTTTCCATTTCCGCTTCCTTCATTCCACGGCTAGTAATGAGAGGCGTACCTAAGCGTACTCCAGATGGATAAAATGGTGAAGATGGCTCTGTAGGGACGGTATTTTTATTCGCATAGATACCGGCAACGTCCATGGCAAAAGCAACTTGTGTGCCTAAGCCATAGCCTTTATCAGATAAATCCATAATCATTAGATGTGTTTCCGTGCCTCCACCCACGAGCTGTACACCTCGTTTCAAGAGCGTCTCAGCCAATCTTTGGGCATTTTTGCGAATCTGCTGACCATATGTTTTAAACTTCGGTTGAGCAGCTTCTTCGGCAGCAATTGCGATGGCAGCAGTAGTCGCATTGTGGGGACCTCCTTGTAAACCTGGGAAGACAGCTTGGTCGATTTTTTTCCCAAGCTCTGGGTCTCGCTTTAGGCCTCGTTCCGTCACCAAAATCATTGCTCCACGCGGGCCACGAAAGGTTTTGTGGGTTGTGGACATCACCACATCTGCGTCGGGGACTGGAGATGGATGCTCTCCGGCAACGACCAAACCCGTAATATGAGAGATGTCCGCCACTAACCAGGCACCAATCTCATCTGCAATCTCTCTAAACTTGGCAAAATCCAAAATAAATGGATACGCCGTATTGCCAGCAATAATGACAGTGGGTTGATGTTCCAAAGCAAGTTGCCTTAACTCTTCAAAATTAATTCTGGCATCTGATCTCACTCCATACTGCACAGATTTAAAAAATCTGCCAGAATAAGTGACCTCTGGATGACCGTGCGTTAAGTGTCCGCCCATTGTCAACTTCAAGCCCATCAGCGCATCGCCAGGCTTCATCAGAGCAAATTGAATTGCTGAGTTGGCTGGAGAACCAGAATATGGTTGCACATTAACATGAGGGACGCCGAACAATGCTTTAATCCTGTCCTGAGCGAGAACTTCAATCTGATCAATAACTTGATTTCCTTCGTAGTATCTTTTGTGTGGATAGCCTTCTGAATATTTATTTGACAAGCAGCTCGACAACACTTCTGCCACTTCCGCCGAGACGATATTTTCCGAAGGAATTAAACCAATCATTTCTTGTTGTCGTTGTTGTTCTTGATAAATAAGTTCGCTAACTTGATCTGTCATAGTATACCTCCCAGGTAAATAGAGTGACCCAAAGGTCGACGTGTAAATTGTAGTAAAGTACGTTCTTATCGTACAGCAAAAAAATCTAGACCGACTGGAAGCTGTCAGGAGGTGGAGTAACTGGTGAGAAAATCTATCAGTGACTTAATCATATGGGTATGATCCATGATCTGGAGCCAAAAATCAATGTGTATTTTTCATCCCTGCACCATTTGGCGACTCAACTCTCAAGGAGTCTGAACTGTCTCTTTGTAGTTCAGCTAAGGTATGTGCATTTTGGAAAATGCTGGCACCAATTTCTCCTTGAGTGAGGTTAAGCAAAGCTTGCAGCATCGTAGGTAATTTTCCAGGAAACGTTTCAATGACGATTCTTCTGGTTTCACCTTCGGTGTGTTCAACTCGACCAAATGCACTTAATCTGCCAGCCATAGCCCTCATTCGGTCAGACGCCTCACCTCCATAATACACAAATACCTGATCGTCTCTGTCAACAAAAACCGAGTACCCACCTGGATTTTCTATATTGCCAGCAAGTTTGCCTGCTGCCCCAATACCGCTTGCGCCTAAGACAAGCGTCACTCCAATCGCATCGCTCGCTCCCCCTTCTACAAAAATGGGAATGTGGATTTCTCCTCGCATTTCGGCGAGAAGTTGCGGCCAATCGATGGTTAAGTTACCAACCACACCAGTAACACATCTTCCCCCACCCCCAATCCCAATATAAATTGCATTTGCTCCCTCAGCTTCCAGTTGCTTGGCTTGTTTAAGACTAATCACTTGACCTACAAATAGTTCGACTGGCTCCCAAACTTTTTCTTCTTCCAGCGCTCTGAGCGATCGCAGCGTTTTGAGTGGACCATTGCCTGGCTCAGGTGAGTAAATGCGAAACGTTCTGACTCCCGCATCATAAAGCGCTGTCGCTCGTTTGACGGCTTTTCCAGGATTTGCTTCCAAAACTCCCACCACGTTATGGTTCCACATCTCAATTAAGTGACCCTGATCCGCTGCAGATTTTCCCAGTAGCACTGGACTCATCCCATTCCACTCAAATACTTTTGTCGCCAAATCAACTTGCCTCCGAGTATCTGCAAAAAAGCCATCTCTTGGCAAAGATGCCAAACTGTGCGCCTGAGCTAGTGTTGCAATAGACATAGCAGAGCCGAATACATCTGGATTTGCTGCTCCTACAATAATACTTCTGGCTTGCAGCCTGCCCTTGTTTTCCCAGCCTTTAACACTCGTTTTGCCATAATTCACAAAAGGGCCCTCTTTGAATCGATCTGTCCTGCTTGCTCGTTCAGCTCCATCTCCCCGAGTCACTAAAGCGAGATCTTGAATTGTAACTGCTCTATTTCTGGAAACTGCCTCGGCAAAAATACCATTGAAGTTGGTTCTTGGTGGAACTTCAAATGGGTGTTGTGACTGTTCAAACAGATGAAGAAGTCGTTCTGGATGATTGAAGAGTTCTAAGTAGTATATCCATGCATAGAGAACAAGCTCTACGTACTCGTCTGAATACTGGTCAACTCTTGGTTCTTGCCGATGTTCTAAATAACTATTTTTGAGTTGTGGTGGCTGGGCTGTATCATATTCATACCCGGTCCTCACGAGTCCTTGATCTGGATATGACGCTGCTTGCCTAGCTGCTTCTCTTAAACCGTTTTTCCCTTTTCTTGCTGGAGGCACTTGACTGACTTGACTCATTCTATCAAGTTCCGCACACAGCCAGTTCCACCAGGTTAAACCTGAGTCTTCGTTCACGACCATCATTTTGAGGTACTCAACTTTTGCTTGTACATAGTCAGGTATTTCAGAGTCCGTACCCAAATCGCGGAAAAACGCTTCAAAAGGAGGGATTTGTGCTTCAAATTCTTGAGTCATCACTTTGGCTCAATAATACAGCAAAAGCAACTGAACGAAAGCTGTCTTGCTTATGTAGAAGTATGTTCGCTCGTAGGCACAGGTAATTTGAGTTCTATTCCATGCGCTTGTGAATCCAGGTACAAGCCTGTGCCAAGAACGACTTTACACAGCGATCCCAGATTAACATCCTTATGCAAGTTGATCATAATCCTTGCCATGAGATCAGTTGGCGTCAATCTGCGGTCCACATTTGGAACATTAAAAACATACGTATCTTCATCTGGATAGACAATAACTGGCACAAATCGAGCTGTCTCAATTGGCTCCGTCTTAGCCAATTCTTCACCTTTAAACACTCGTAACATAAGGTGGGGAAAGTGTCTTACAAACTCAAGTGATAGAAGCAGCTGAAATAATTCAGATAAGGTCATTTTTGGTTTAAGCTCTTGAAAAAAACCAAATTGAGGCGTTGTCAGTATATAGCGATTCTTGTCTTTTCTGAGGTACGAGATTGGATTTGTTTCCTTCGTCATGCAGATAATTATACGCCCTCGATAATTTTTTTAAGCAGCTCTTAGAAACCACCCGATAATATCTTTCATTGGAACTTGTTGAAACTCCGTTGTGACGTTGATGTTTCGAACAAACTGAGTTGTTGGATCAATCTGCACTGATTGGCGAATTATTTTTTGTAACATTCTCTCATTGGGAACAGATCTCCTGACGACTAGTTGGTAGGCCAATCTATGACTAATATCTCTTGTTTTGTCACTTCCCGCTGTCTGAACTGCGAGTGGAATTCCTTTTTCTTTTGCCAAAGCAATCAAGTCAATACCTGGAGAAGCATACGGTTCTAAATGTGTTTTTACCACTTTGCGTGTTAATCGAGGATACTCACCGATAATTGTGACTGGTTCTGTTACCATTCGGCGTTGGGTTTCAACTCCATGTGGAAGCGTTACTCCAAAAGAAGTCTGCCAGTCAGATTGGAAACTTTCTTGTCCGTACTTCGTCACTAAGTAGGCAACTAATGCATCGGAAAAATGCGTATGTTCTGAAAGAGAGTCTCTGACTTCGGGTGGACGATGAGTGACTTGCCCATTCATGCTCCAGACCACGTCTGATGCAACTAGATACGCGTATTGAATTCCCAAACCCTTAATAATCCCCTCAACTCTGAGTAACTTAAAAAGCACCGGCTCTATGGGATCATCGGCTTCAGGTTCCTTCATCTCTTCGTCTTCTGGGTTAAAACCCACGATTTCGCGTTCTCTTTTCAGACCCAGAGCCTCACCGTACGCATGAATCGTCTTTTCGTTGTGAGATGCAACAACTATTGTATACATCTGATCCTGTTCGGGATGATGGGACATGCTATTTCCTTACGAAACTGAGGCAAAAGAGACCTGGAGGTATAAAAAAACACCTCTCACTTTCTACTCTGCTTGGTTTCCCCCCGTATGAACGAGGTGCTGTTTCTTGGGAGCGAAAGCATTTGGTGCTATCGCAACATCTATGTTACTTAATTGTATGAAATTATACTCTTTTTACAAAGTTTTGACAATGGCAAAATGTGTACCTGTTTTGTAATGCCTTCATCAAACTCAAATGTATAATAAAGCGAATGTTGACATCTTACGATACACTTTATACACCTCGAATCTTAATCACCGGAGAAACTGGCGGAACAGGAGCGAGTACAACCTCTCGTCTTTTATCAGAACTTCTTGAGCAACCAAATATTTCTGGAGGAAGATTTTTTAGAGCAATGGCAAATCGATTTGAACTTTTTCAAACGCAAAACGTAGCGCTCACCAACTCAGAGCAGTACAACAGATTCTTACTCCTCTACCAAGAAACATTTCAACACATCGGCGTTGAAGGGATTTCCATTCTACTTGGTGATGGATTAGATCAGCAAGCAGATGGTAATCAGTTAGCTCGTTTTCAGGTAGCGATCACCGAAAGCCAGGTGAGGACGGGTCAGCTTGACTCTGTCTGGGACTACATTGTCGATCAACATACCTTACTTGATGCCTTTCAGAAACCTGGATTTATTTGGGAAGCAAAGTTGGCAATTTTGGCATTAGAGATTGACCAGCTACAATCTGTGATCACCGATCGACGCATTTTTGCTCTCCCACTGTTGAAAGTACTTTTGCAGCTAGATCCTGCTGTCGCAGCTGAACGAGTTGGACAAAGAGAAAAAAGACAAGTTTCAGTAGCTGAAATTGCTCTACGAAAAAAACGTGACTTTGAAAGATTTGGCAAACTGTATACAGTTCGAGGAACTCCAGTAGTTCATGCAGATTTGTTGCAAGCTGCGGAACTCGCCATTAATACCGAACAGTTTAGCCCAAAAGAAGTCGTCTCCCAGATCATCTGGCACTACATCAAGAAGGTCAAATTACTGACTGAGGCAGAACCTTCCCTGAGTTTTTCTTTCATTCAAAATTTAGCAACCGCTTTAGCGGAACTGCAGGATTAAGATACTCTGCAAGAAGATGCTTATCTAAGTTTTAAGGTTGCGTCTTTGGCAATCTCCTCAATCCGAATCAAAGAGAATATGTCCACCCCTGTTTCATTTTTGACAATCTCGATTCCATTTTGCCAAACTTTATCAAAAAGGACTGCTAAGCCAATAACTTCTACACCACCAGCTTGAAGTGCTTTTATCGCCGCAACTGCTGTATTCCCGTGTGCCACCACATCGTCAACAAGGAGCACTCTCATGCCAGCTTTAATAAATCCAATATGACTTTGAACGTCATCCGCACCCATGGTAAAAGATTTGTTTGAGTAACTAATCACATCTTGCCATGCACTAGGAATTATGGTGGATCTTTTTGAAGGGAGGATAGTTTTAACCCGAAGCATTTCTCCCAAAACAGAGACCAATCTTGTGCCCGCATCGGGTAGTCCAACAATTGCATCAATATGCGTATCGTGATGATAGTTCTCCGCCCAACATCTGGAAGCAAACTCTAATACGTCTGGATCTATGCTTAAATTAAACTCTTTAACTACAACGTATCCTTTTTCTACATCTTTGACGAATGCACAATCTAAAAATCGTTGTTTCAAAAAATTTAACTTTGCGTCGGTTGTCATACGTATCCTTTTTCTTCTAGAATCTGCCAAATTTGGGTAGTGACCTGATCGACATCTTGAGATGCTTGAATGATTTGCCAACGACCAGACTTATCCGCATGAGCTAACGAGAGATACGCCTCTTTAACTTGTTGATGGAAGTCTTTTTTCTCTAAATCAATTCTATTCATTTCCCCCGTTTCTTCTCTTCTTTTTAAACCAATTTCTACTGGTATGTCAAGTAAAAAAGTTAAATCTGGAAAAGTATCGTGAGTAGAGATAGTATTCAGTTGTTCAATCAACTCTTGACCAAACTTCCGTACAATTCCCTGATAGACAACTGAGGAGTCACGTGTGCGATCCATCAATATAATTTTACCTTGCTCTAGGTTCGGCAAAACGACTTCATGATAAATTTGGGCTCGAGATGCTTGGAAAAGCAGGACTTCTGTTGTGAAAGCAATTCCCATGTTTTTACTTGATAAAACGACTTCTCTGATCTGTTCAGCAATCGCAGAGCCACCAGGCTCCCGCAATGAAATCACATCTCTCCCCAGTTCTTGAAGACGTTTGAGTAAAATTGCACTTTGAGTGCTCTTTCCTCCACCCTCCCCACCCTCAAAGCTGATTAGAAATCCTTTTGACATGAAACCTTTCTCGCTTGAAAGAACTGTAGCAGTTCTTTTCCTTTTTTTAAAGCAAGCTAAATTGCTTTTCGAATAATTTGAACGACTCTCTCAACTCCCTCATCAGTCCGCCAATCGATCTCAGCTGCATTTAAAACCAGATGCCTGACTTGTTGGTCCTGTTTTAAGAGTGTTTTCCAATATCCAACTTGTTTTTGCCAATATGCAATCGGCGTAGCTTGCTCTTCAGGTCTGCCCCGTTCCTCCATGTGTTGAACCAATACCTCAACATCTGACAACTTAGTCGATGCAACTGTTGCAACTAAGAAAAAATCTGGAACCGCAATCTGAGATAAACAATCATCATATCGCGCTTTATACTGGTCATATTGAGCTTGTGACAGAAATTCTTGTCGTCTCAACAACTCGGCGTACATCAAATGTCCTTGAATCGGCACGTCCCAAATCACCAACCCTTTTTTCAAACTTTCTTTGGCAGCCATTGCTTGTTCAAACGCTGCATTCAGGAAAAAAAGTTCTGATTTCATGACCGCCACAGAAGCTTTGACCTTGTTGTGTAGATCGTCATAGAACTGTTGGAAAAATGGATTATCTTGAGGTTTTTCTTGATATACCAATCCATTCATGGCTTTTCCCAAGCCTTGAGCTAAAGTGGTTTTCCCAGCCCCAGTTGGACCGACAATACCAATAAGTTGGTGTTTTTCACTGGACTGAGGCATAAACGGGTGTTGACTTTGGGTTTGAATCCAAGCTCGTGAAGTTCTTTTTCCTGTATAAATAACTCAAAAACAGTAGCATAGATACATAAAATCCACCATACTGACGTATGATTGACTGGAAGAAGATGGATGTAGACTGGAATTACTTCTTTACTTTGTACTCTACTAGTAACGTTTGAGGTGATAGTTGAGTACAGTTTTTTAGTTCAAGATCTACACTTACTTCTTCAGTGAACAGAGGCACACCTTTACCGAAAAGAATTGGCTCAACCGTCAAGTAGAGTGTATCGATTACACCAGCTTTAAGAAAAAGTGTATAGATAGATGCGCCGCCAGCAATTGCCACTTCAGAAAATCCCTCAGCTTCTAGCTGCTCAATGATGACCTTCGGATCTTCTTTTGTCGCCATCGCTTCAATCACCTCAGGCTTTGGATTGATGAACTCTTCTGGCCGATTGGTGTACAAGATATATCGATTGCCCTTGGGGTAACGAGTGAAGGTCTTAAACGTGCGCAAACCCATCACGACTGCTTTTGCTCGCTTAATTGACTTCACATAAAATTGTTTGTCTTCCTGGCTAGTCCAGTCAAATGATCTGTCATTGGCATCTCGACCAATATATCCATCTGCCGTGATCGCTGCAATTAAAAAAACGTGCATAATTTTTTTCTCCATTCTAGATTTGGCCAGTGCTACCAAATCCACCTCGATCTGGATTTTCTAGTTTTGCTACTTCCACTATTTCCATCACTTCTCGTTCAAGCACAATCATTTGCATGATCCGTTCGCCACGCTCAATGACCACTGGATGATCAGTGAAGTTATGAAGGGCTGCTTTATATTCATCCTGATCACCACAGTAATCTGAATCACCAATCCCAATTCCATTTGCCGGACCGACACCCTTTTTGTGCAAAGAACTTCTCGCACTCAGCAACACAAAGTAATTTTCAGGAATTTCCAAAGCGATGTTCAATGGCACTAGTATCACTTTGCCTGGATTAATCGTCACTGATTCTCTTGCATAGAGGTCTATTGCAGCTGCGCCTGGAGATTTGTATTCCGGCATTGGCAGCGTTGTGTCAAAACGTTTTATTTTTATCTTCATTATTTCTCACTTGCATCGACAGTATACCATTGCTACAGTAGCCGTATGTTAATCGTTGGCAATTCCACCCGTTCACCAGATACTCAATACAAAAAATTGCTCCAAGAAGTCCTGGACAAAGGCGAGCGCACCAATACTCAGCAAGATATCGATGCCATCAGTTTAATCGGCCCAGCTTCAATGCATTATAAATTGGAAAATGGCTTTCCAATGATTACCGAGCGAAACTTGGATCCCAAGGTTTCTGAGCGGCTCAAAGTTACAATCTGGCAACAAGCAATTGCTGAGATCATTGGCTTTATAAACGGCGCAAGAACTTTAGAACAATTGGAAGAGTTTGGCTGTTACTGGTGGGCACCCTGGGGCACTGAGGCGAAGTGCCACAAGAGAGGCTTGGAGACTGGAGATTTAGGGCCTGGATCATATGGTGCCGCCTTTCATGACTTCCCCACGGCCAATGGTGGAACCTACAACCAGTTTCAAAATATTGTGGAACAAATCAAAGAATTTCCACATCTGAAAACACACTTTATTACCCCTTGGGTGCCTCAATACACCGTTCGTGGAACTGGCAAACAGCAAAAAGTGGTAGTTTGTCCCTGTCACGGTTGGGTGCATATTCGTGTGATAAATAAGAAGTTAACTTTACATATGTTTCAACGTTCTGGAGATGTTCCAGTAGGAGTTCCTTCAAATATGGTTCAATATGCAGCGCTAACTATGATGATCGCTCAAGCTACAGGTACGATTCCATATGAATTTGTGCACAGCTTTTCAGATGCACATATTTTTGTTGATCAGATTCCTGCAGTTGAAGAGATGCTGAAACGAGAGTCGCTGCCTTTCCCAGTCATGAAGCTAACTTCCGATTCAACCGACTTATTTTCCTTTAGGAAAGATGATTTTGAATTAACTGAGTACGCCCATCATTCGGGTATTAAAAACATTCCAGTAGCAATTTAGCGAGGGATCTAAAGCTATGTCAAACAACACTGCGACTTCTTTTGTAGATCTGGATAATGCTCGTCTTGACGAGCAGCGTCAAGTCATGACCGAGATCGCCAATCAAGAGCACTGTCCTTTTTGCCTAGAAAATCTACAGAAATATCACAAACAAGAAACCCTAAAAGAAGGCGAATACTGGATTATTACTCCCAATCAATGGCCTTATGAGCACACGCAGGTTCACTTGATGGCCATTTACAAGAAGCATGCAGAAAAGCTGCAAGAACTTGAACCAGCTGCTGGAGCCGAACTCATTTCACTTTTTGCTGAAATTGAGCGAGAAATGAATATCCCTGGAGGAGGTTTGGCAATGCGATTTGGTGATACTACTTACTCATCTGGATCAGTCAAGCATATTCACGCTCAATTTATCATCCCAAATCTTGATGAACCCGACTTTGAATCGATTCGATTTAAAATCGGCAAGAGTAGAACATAAACCAAAGTGATGGATCCATTCTTGGAAGAAGAACGGAATACTACCAAAGTAACTTGATGTAGTTGAACTTCTCCAACTGCTTCCCTTCAAAAGTAAAAGCTTGAATGATTGATTCAATCGTCTCTTCACTGAACTGACTTTTATAACTCCTCATGGCTTGCTTTTTCAGCTCCAAGTTGGCGGTGAGATCAAAATTAAAATTACAGTCCTTTTCGTCGGTGAGTAAAATATCATATACAGAGTGCTGCACTATCCCGTCTACATAGTGTTCGGGAAAAAATGATTTGTCTCGAGAAAATGGATAAACCGCATCGATCACTGCCTCCCCAACTTTTCGGTGGTCCCGATGCTGAACAAAGAAACCACTTTTATCATAGTTTTGAAGGTATATCTGACTTGGCTCGTGTGTGCAGACAATATCGACTTTATATTTCCTCAAGTACTTTGCAATCTCCCCAATTAACTTCATGTTACTTTCTACTTCCCCATCCAGATAACCCAAACAAAAGACGTTATCTTCTGGTAGTCCTAGAGATTGCAGTGCAGCTCGTTCTTCAGCCAGTCGTTGCTTTGCCAACTCAACTTCTGAAATATCATTTTCTCTACTTCCTCTGGCGCCGTTTGTTGTAACGACGACGTAAACATTTTTCTTATCTTTAATGAGTTGATGAATGAGTCCTCCAAAAAAGACGAGCACGTCATCGGGGTGTGCCGTCACAAAAAGTGCGGTTTTTTTATCAGTAAACACTTGACTATAGCTATACATAGTTACTCCACTTTGAAAATTTCTACCCCGTTTGCTTGTAGCAAACTCTCTCCATCCAACATGGCATAACCTTCGCTAAAATAAACTCTCTTGATTCCTGCTGCCGAGATCAATTTAGCACAAACTGGACATGGAAAGGTAGTGGTGTAGAGATCAGACCCTTCGGTTGATTCACCTTTTTTTGCAGATTGAGCAATCAAGCTCGCCTCTGAATGAATCGCTGTCCCCAGCTCAATCTGCTCACCACGATGGAAACTCGCCCGAGGGTCGCCATTAAAATAAGGCTCCTGCGTGGACGGCAAATGACGATTCCAAGCTTCTGCGAGTATTCTTCCATCTTTAACAAGAACCCCCCCTACTTGCCGCCACCAGTCAGCACTTTTTTCTTTTAATGCTCTAGCTCGCACAGAAAAAACCTTTTGGAACTCATCCGGAAGGATACTTTTTGCTGATACAACTGGCTTCTCAGCCAAAATACTCTTTCTATCCCACCGCAGAAATACAGAATCAAATGAGAATAGATTGGCAGTTAAATTTCTTTCGGCCAACTGATGCATTAACTCTTCATCTGGCAAAATCCAGAAAACATCTTTCTTTGCCAACTCTGCCAAATCTACGCTCTGAACCACTTCAACTTTTTCAAACAGGTGTAAAGCGGCAATTGCTAACGCCATTTCTGTTGCAGGAAGAGCTCGAATATCTTTTTGCAGCGTTTCAATTTCTTGTGTAAATTCTTCGCCAATCAAGTACAACGTTTGTGCAGCCGGATGACGGGTAAAAAAGCTCAGATAGCCTTGATGTAAAACTGGTACATATGCCAAAATGACTTCTGTCATTACTTTTCCCCTTTTAACTCTTCCAGCACTTCTTCAATCGTCTTAATTAACTTACCGCTCAGAGTTGCGCTAATTTTTTTAGCTGCACCTAACTGTAGTCGGCGCAATTTTGCACTGGTAGACGTAGTTGCCATTGGATCTAAGACAATCACCTTGCCACAAAATTCTTCCAGCTCTTTAATTTTTTCTGGTGTATATGTCTCTTTTGTCGAGATCAACACATCTGGCTTCACCGCTTTAATCAATGCGTACTTTGGAGCATGTAGCTCTTTGAGTACCACTTCATCAACAGATCGTAAATATGTGAGCATCTCCAAGCGCTCTTCTTGGGGAACAACTGGACGATCAAGACCTTTACGCTCCCTGACTTTCTCATCACTATCCACACCGACAATTAAGATGTCCCCATACTTTTTGGCTTCCTCGCAATAACGGGCATGACCAATATGAACCATGTCAAAAGAACCTTGAGTTAATACAATCTTCTTACCTGCTTTTCGATATCCCTCCACCAGGGGGAAGATATCGTTCAAGTTAAAAATAATGCGTTGTGGATTTGTCATATCGAAATAACTCCTTTGGTTCTGTTTTGGAAGAGCTCGATCCCTGCTCTATGACTTAGTAGTACATACCTACCGGCTATGTCTGCATTTTTGCGTTTCCAAAACAAAACCTGCATCTTGTTTGATTCTAAAACGAGGATGCATACTTCAATTTGTTGCTGCATAAACTCTTTATTCTTAAGTTATAAATGAACTGATAGTTCGTATGGAACCGCTCTTTTAAACTTCATTGACTCAACTTGAGCGAGTACTTTTTGGATCACGTCCCCATCAATGCCGGTGATAGAGATTTCAGCCGGTATTCTTTTCAGGTCAATCAACTGCTTTAGAACTTGATCCGCTTGTTCATAGCTAAAACCCATTTCGGCTTCATCAGTTTGATCAATCCACAAGCCCGCAGATGGCGGCTTTTCTAAAAAAAGACGAGGAAGATTGAGGAACTCAGCGAGCTGGCGAACTTCTGTTTTATAGAATTGCGAAATTGGCTCCAAATCAGAGGCTGCATCCCCAAATCGAGTAAAGTAGCCCAGATAGTGCTCGGACTTATTTTCAGTTCCACAAACTAAGGCATCTGTATTTTTTGCGGTATCGTACACACAGATCATTCGGGTGCGAGCCTTAATGTTTCCCATGCGTACAGAGTCTTGCGTAGTCACCCCTAGAAGTACAGCCATTTGGTCAACACTGCTTTGAATATTGATCGTCTTTACTTGCTTTTTCTTTAACCCTACCTGCTCTGCAATTAGTTGACTATCTTCAATGAATTGGTCACCATACGGCAATAAGAGTGCTGTCACATTCTCTTTGCCAACTGCCTTGACAAGCAAGGTCAGCGATACTGCAGAATCAATCCCTCCAGATACAGCGATAACGGTGCGTTTCTTTTGTTGTTGATTAAATACTGTCTGAATAAAATCAATAATCTGATTCACTCTATCTGAAGAACTAACTGACATATAATTCATTTTCCTTAATATACTGTGCGATCTCAGGATCAACAAGACTTGTAATGTCTTGACCTCGCTTAATTCTGCTTCTGATCTCGGTTGAAGAAATATCAATTTCTGAAACTCCAGTAATTAACTTCATCCCGGGCAACAGTTGATCGGTAGCTGATCCTTTGCGTGGATACACATATACACTAAATTGTTTGAGCAACTGCTGAGCTTCGTACCACTCAGAAAAATGAGACAGATTATCTGAGCCAATTACCCAAGAAAAGGTGTGATTGGGAAATTTCTTCGCCATCGCGGTCAGGGTCACAAACGAGTAACTTGGTTTGGCTTGATTTAGTTCATAAGCCTCAATCAAGACAGTATTCGGTCGGTTGATGGCCCAAACCATCTGCATCACCATCTGCAATCGCTGTTGCTGGTCAAGTATTTTTTTTCCAAAAGGATGTTGTTTGACGGGAACTAACCAGACTTGATCTACCAAACCTTGATCAAGAAGCTGTTCTGTGATGATTCGATGAGCAGTATGTGGAGGATTAAAACTTGCTCCGAATAAAGCAATGTGCATTGGGGCATTATACTTGATTTTATTTTAGTCGTTCAATCCAGATCACTCTCAAAGCATGAAAAGCATCCACCCAAGTAATCTTTTTGCCTTCGCTAAAATCCCGACCAATGTAACTAATTGGTACTTCGAAAATACGAATTTTTTGCTTTAGAATTTTGCACGTTATTTCTGGTTCAATATCAAATCCTTTTGACTGTAAATCAATCTTTTTTAAAAGTGAAGTTGGCAAAACTTTATAACATGTTTCCATATCTGAAAGCGTGGTGTTATACAAAATATTGACCAGAAAATTCAACGCGTAATTACCTACTCTATGCCAAAAAAGAAGGTTGAGATGCGGGCCCGCAAATCGAGAGCCATAGACCACTTTTACCCTGCCTTTTTTAATTGGGGCGAGCAAATCTGGAATGTCGGCGGGGTCATACTCACAGTCTGCATCTTGAATCAACACGTAGTTGCCAGTGACCTTTGGTAAAGCAGCCTGGATCGCACTCCCTTTCCCTCCATTTACTTTTTGAATGAACAAAAACTGTGGTCTTTTTTTTTGTTTTTTTGTGTGAAGAGAAATAAACTTTTTAATAATTGCTGGAGATCGATCAGTTGAACCATCATCCACGATTACGACCTGATGAACATCATGAGCACGCACTAATTTTTGAAGAGTAATGCCAACTGTAGCTTGTTCGTTAAAAACAGGCATAATGACTGATAAATAAATCATAGCGATTGATCAGTGCTTCAGAAGCATGTATATCGTTTGCCCCATAGTATTGATCAGGCAAACAAAGATCAAGAGGAGAATTGCATATCGAGCCTGTCTTTGTGGCCAATACTCTTTGAAGAGAGCTGCTCCTCCATAACCCAACCATGGCAAGATGCTGGTAAACATTCTTGAACCATATGGGCCACCCAACATTTCTGGCCCCCAACTTGCTATGACGTAAGTAGCCAACAGGAATGCGCATGTTCCGACTTGAGCAATACGATCTCCTCGACGAGCTGCTTTTAATAAACCCCATATGAAAAGGAATACTATAGGTGCAAAAAAGAAAAAACCATTCCCGGAGCTGAGTAACACTCGACCAAAGTCTGGATTCAACCACTGCAGTTGTTCCCCACCCAATAGGTAACCACTACTGTACTGACCATACAGGTAATATGTGAAGCTGAATTGAATAAGAAGTGGCGCAAATGTGGCGATGCCAAATAATCCTAATTTGATCAAGTTCTCGACTGACTTCTTTTCTTTTAATAACATTGATACGCCAATGGGAATGCAGAAAATAATATCTTGATTCCGAATCAACGCAAGCCAACCTGCCGTTAAGCCAATGATTCCTACTTGAACCCAAGTAGACTTTGGCTGGCCAAAAATCCATTTGCTACTCAAGAAAAAAAGCAATCCAGAAATAAAGAAGGAGGCAGAATGAGAGTTGAGTGGATCAATCGCTGTGTAGAAAAAAAGTTGAGTGGTGAGTAGCAACACAGCAGAAGAAAAAAGAGAAAGTTCTACGCCAAATTTCTGTTTAAGTACTAAGAAAAAAAGATATAGTCCACCTACTGAAAATGCAGTAGCACTCACTCCTACCGTCCATACAGTCAACCAGCCGTACCCTGCCAGTTCTGATTGAGGAAAAAAGTAACCTTGAATCAAACTTAATCCTTCCCCTAGCACAAATCCTGGCACCCACAAAAGAGGTGCTCCTGGTGAAAACTTGTTTGTAATTCGATTTGTCGCAGGAGAAAAAAGGGGTGGATTAGGAAAGCCAAGGTTTGGTAAAAATGCTTCATTATCAAAATTGAGATCATGATCCACAACAATTGAACGAGTGAATGCGTAGTAGTAACGAGAGTCACCCCAGAGAATTGACTGCACTTTGAAAATATGGACAGCGTAAACACAAGAACTAAAGATGAAAAGACCAATAAAAAAGAAGAGGTGACGTGATCGAAGAAACTCAGCCATATCAACCAGCGTAGCATACTTTTAGGATTTTTTTGACTTCTTTGTTTTTTTCTTTGCGGCAGGTTTTTTCACTGATTTTGTCGTCTTTTTGGGAGAAGCATTTTTTACCCCTCCATGTTTTTCTTGCCATGCAAGCTTTCGAGCAGCTCGCTCTTCTTTCATTTTATCCCATTCTGCTTGAGTCAACTTCGTTTCTGGATTTGGTTTTGACCAATTTGCCCAGTCACACTCTGGATAGCGGGAACAGCTATAAAAATCTTTGCCAAAGCGAGTTGGTTTAATTAAAACATCACCTTTTTGACACAAAGGACAGATCAGTCCCTCCACCTTATTGATGATATTTTCGGTAAAATCACACTCAGGAAATCTACTACAACTTTTAAACTTGCCAAACTTTCCAGAGCGAATCACGACTTCTCCATTCTCCGTTGCTCCACATTTTGGACAAGTTTCTCCTGTTTTTTCAACTGGAATCTGAGCTCGCTCAGCGGTATCGATGACTGATTTCACTGTTTTCTCCAAAGGAGCATAAAACACACCCACAATTTTTTGCCACTCCTTTTCGCCTCGAGAAACTGCGTCTAGGTCATCTTCCATATTGGCAGTAAATTTGTAGTCCACAATTGTTGTGAAGTGTTTAAACAAGAAATCATTGACCGCCAACCCAATTGCCGACGGCATGAATTTTTTATCTTGTCGTTGCACGTATCCTCTATCTTCAATGACAGAAATGATCGAAGCATATGTACTCGGACGACCGATTCCTTCTTGTTCCAAGGTTTTAATTAAAGAAGCGTCATTGTATCTTGGAGGAGGTTGTGTAAACTTTTGAGCAGCGAGGTGCTGTATGTAGATAATTGGTTGTTGAGTCTGCAACTCAGGCAATAGCACATCACCTTGATTTGGAAAAAGTTTCATCCACCCATCAAACTTCAGAATAGAGCCGTTTGTTTTTATCTTTACTGTCTGTTTATCTAAAGTCGTTGCTTCCGTTAAAACTGTCGTCTGATCGTAGACCGCTGAATTCATCTGACTCCCAACAAACCGCCTCCAAATTAAGTCGTATACTTTTGCATGTTGATCCCCTAATTTTGACTTTACAAAGTCGGGAGCTACGCTACTATCTGTCGGACGAATAGCTTCGTGAGCTTCCTGAGCATTTTTTGTTTTGGTCGCAAAGTATCGAGGTTGAGCAGGCTTATACTGGACACCAAAAGAAGACTCTATATAGTTTCGAGCCATCTCAACTGCTTGGGTCGACAAGTTTACCGAATCAGTCCTATGGTATGTAATGAGTCCTTCTTCATACAGTTGTTGGGCGAGTCTCATGGTGGCTTTGGAAGTATATCCAAAACGAGTTGCAGACTGTTGTTGCAAGGTTGACGTGGTTAAAGGAGGCAAACTGACTCTAGTTCTCTCTTTTTTTTCAATACTAAAAATCAAGTAATGTGCTGCGTTGAGTTGCGCCAAAACGGGCTGAACATCTGTTTGGATATGCGGATCAAAGGCTTTGCCATTCAGTTCAATCACTCTGCCAATGAATGCACCTGTTGGTAGTTCAACTTTTCCAGCGAACACTTCTTCGTTTAATGGACTGACTTTGGTCTGTGTAGAGTTCAACAAAACATCAAGCTCCCAATACTCTTCTGGAACAAATGCCAAGATTTCTCGCTCTCGTTCGGCAATCAAACGTAGGGCCACTGACTGGACTCTTCCTGCAGACAAGCCATAGCGGATTTTTTTCCACAATACTGGAGAGACTGAGTATCCAACCAATCGATCCACCACTCTCCTGGCTTGTTGTGCATTTACTAAATCCATATTTAACTGAACTGGATGCGCAATTGCATCTAGAATTGCTGACTTAGTGATCTCATGGAAAGTGGCTCTCACGAATCGTTTTTTTTGGTCAGCCAAGTTTGCGTCAACCTCTGCTTGTGTGACTTTTTTGACTTTCTTTTTCCCAGTTTCTTCTGCTCCACTTAAAATCTGTTGAAGGTGCCAGCCGATAGCCTCTCCTTCACGGTCTGGGTCGGTGGCAATAATAATTTGATCTGCTCCGTCTGCTAAAGTTTTTAACTCTTTCACTACCTTTAGTTTATCTTTGGGAATTAAGTATTCTGGTTGAAATTGGTGATCAATATCCACACCCATTTTTGATTTTGGCAAATCTCGAATGTGACCAACTGAGGCTTTCACCACATATGGAGAGCCAAGATATCCGCTGATTTTGCGAGCCTTGGTTGGTGACTCTACTAAGACAAGTTTCATACAGGGCATAATATCATAACTCCTCTATGAATAGCTCCCCCACTTGTCTCCATTGCGAGTCACAAGGTCTTGAACTTCCAACAAACTTAAATGAGTAATTGTTTCAGAAATACTCAGCTCAAATCTCTCTGCAACGTCATCTACGGTGCTCTCCATGCTTTTTAAAAAGTCAACAATATTTTGATCAATGTAGTCAATTTTTCCTTCAGTTTGCTGAACTTTTTTTATTTTTTTCAACTTTATATTTGTCTCGTTTTCACTTAAAGACGGGAACAGTTCTTCAACTATCTCTAAACCGGAAGTAACAAGTCTAGCTCCTTGGTTAATGAGCTGCTTTGTGCCTTCACTATAAATTGACGTCAATGGGCCAGGAACTGCACAGACCAATCTATTATATTCTACGGCCCAATTGGCTGTTATTAAGCTTCCACTTCTTTGTGCTGCCTCTGTCACGACTGTTGCATGTGACAACCCAGCCACAACTCTGTTTCTCATTGGAAAGTGTGCTTTTTGCGCCGGTAGAAAAGGAGCATATTCTGTTATGAATGTGTTTCCCGATTCTAAGAAAGCCTGAAGTGGACATTGGCTATCTGTATCAACTAAGAAATCAAATCCATATCCTAGCACTCCAACTGTTTTTCCTCCTTCAGCCAAAGTCGTTTGATGTGCTACTTTATCAGCTCCATACATGTAGCCAGAAATAATTGTGGCACCCAGTTGAACGAGTTGTCTGGTGATAATCTTAGTTGCCTGTTCGCCATATGGAGTTAAATGACGCGTCCCCACGACCGCAATTGGCAGCGCTTGCCAAAAATCAGAAGGTCCTTGGTAATATAAGACGACTGGATGATTTGGCACTTCGCGTAAGAGCGCAGGATAGTTGGGATCGCTCCAGCACAAGGTGTCTATTTTCTTCTCTACAAGTAACTCTGTATAGTCAGCTGGAGAAAATTGCCTACGAAAATGATGAAGTGCATGAATTTGTGATTCACTCAGTTGCAACTGTTTGTATGTATTTTTCCGGATCATCTCGTCTAGTGTTAGCTCAGCCAACTCCAGCTGGGAAGTGATTTTCCAAAGTGTTCTTGTGCCAATTCCAGAAACAGCACTTAACCAAATCAATCCCTCCCGTTCTTGCTGTTCCATATACTATAAAATACAGTTGCTCCTTGTCAAAAAACGTAGCGTAATCCGAAGTTAAGGTTTGGCGATGAAACCTATTCCGCCATCTGCCATCCAATCAATAATTTTCTTGGCAATCGGAGCTGCGTCAGCCGATCCTTCACGGTACGGATTTAGGTCATCGCTTTCAACGAGAACAGCCAAGGTGACTTGCTGCGGAAAGCCCTGTTCTGTTACTTTTTGTCGCCATTTTTGCCATGCAGTCTGCAGGGTTTCTTGCTCCTCACTTTGTAATAAAATGGCGGCTGATTGAGAAGCAGTTTGCGCAATCAACTGACCAGAGAAAGTGGCGCCGTCACTCGCTTGCATATTTTGTTGAAAGTTGGGCAAAGTCATTGCTAGCGTAAACCAAGCGTGGGTCTTTCGGTATCCCCGATTATCTTGTCCACCAAACTCAGCTGTACCAGTCTTGCATGCCACAGCTCCATTTTCTATCTGTTGAGTAGCGTCAGTCGTCTCTAAAGAAAGGTGTTTAGCATTATAGGGGAAAAAAGGATATGCAGTACCTCCAGTAGAACATACGGCCACCATTCCCTCCAAAATCAACTTAAGATGATCTAGGTTTGCAACTGCTTGCCTGCACTGTCTTTTCTCCTGAGAAACAATTGAAACTTGGCAAAGTGATCCTTTGTTTGCTAATGCTTGAGTCATCTGGACAATTTGAATAGGTGATGTGAGCAAATCACCTTGACCAATTCCCACGTGATATGTGTCTCCTAAATACCACTTTTCATTTTTAACTCTCTGTTTCCAGACTGGGTCAGGAACCAAACCTCTTGTCTCTGCTGGTAAGTCGATTCCTGTCTTACTTCCTAGTCCAAGTAAACGACTCATCGTGGCAATACTTTCTGGACCAGTCCACTCCGCAGCTTTATAAAAATAAATATCATTACTTCTAGCAATAGCTCGCACCAAACCAATCATGCCTTCCACTCGCCCGTACTGTCGGAAATACCAATTTCCAAACACAAATTCTCCCAATTTAATCACTCCCTCATCATCAACTTGAGTGCCTGCATTCAGTGCGTTTGCTTCTAATCCAGCTAATCCGACTACTAATTTGAATACCGACCCAGGAGGATACGCTCCAGAAATTGCCCGATCAAAAAAAAGTTGTTGTGGGTCTGTAAAAAATGACTGAACCTTTGCTTTGCGTACAGTTTCTTTTTGAGGATCAGATTCTGTTTGACTTAAAATATTAGAATCGTAATTTGGAGCACTTGTGAGAGCGATAACTTGACCAGTAGATGTATCGGTCATCACTACCGCCCCTCTTTTTCCAGCTAGAGCTTGCGCTGCAACTTCTGTGATGTACGGATCTAGACTCGTTTTAAGATTTTTTCCTACGGTCGGCTCTACTTTCTCAACTTGCCGCAGCTTTCGACCCAACGCATCAATTTCATAAATGACTTGACCATCTTGCCCTCGCAGTTGTTTTTCATAGTTGAGTTCCAGACCAGCTTTACCAATGTACTGACCTACTCGGGCAAATGAGTTACGCTCTAGATCTTCAGCTGTAACAGAGCCGACGTATCCAAGGACATGCGCAAGTGATTGGGGAAAGCGATATAAACGCTGTGTCAGCGTATTTACACTGGCTGAGTTGGTGGCAAGCAACTCCAAAGCTTGCTCTCTTTCTATTGGACGAGCTCTCTCATACAAAGCACCGGGATTATCGACCTCAAAAAATCGCTGGACATTCCAAACTAAGGGATCATTAAATCGATCCAAAATTACTCCTCGTAGTGCGGGCAAACGCTGCGTGTAAAATCGATTATCTTCGGCTTTTTTAACATACTCTCTCCCTTGAACAACTTGAAGCTGAACGATTCTGAGGAGAAGGACAAAAAAAACACTTAGCCAGGCCAGGCCGAAAAGAAATATCTTCCCGACTGACTTTGAGTGGAAGTGATGTTTCATATATTTAGTACATCTTCCATTTATTTGTCCTTTTCATAAACCAATAGCGGATGAAGAAAAAGCAAGAAATGGCGAGGAAAAAATGATATGCCAGGTTTGTTACTGTGAAAGGAAAATGAGCAACAACGGCCAAAAAAAACACAGCTAAAAGAACGAAACCGAAGTAGGTAATAGTTTCCCGATGAAAGAGAATTAAACGTTGTTCTAGGGCATAGACAAGTCCAGCAACTAAAACAACTCCTAGCCATAAAGGAATAAGATAACTAAGACTCATTAAAATACCAGTTGTAAGAATACCAATTGTTTTCCCTACTCTTCCTAGCTGAACCACAAAATTGCTCGCAATGATCAGGGAGATAAAAGGTAAACCTAGAGTTCTTTCTATACTCAACGCCGTTGTAAACAAAAATAAAAACAGGAAGAAACGGAAAAAAAGTGACATTAACGTACCTCCACCATCTTGGATTCAAAGAAAGAAACACCTTGATCTACCAAGACTTTTTGAGTAGGTGAGCCTTCAGAGCGTTGGATTTGTTTGATCCTGCCAATATACCAATTCGGTAAGATTCCTGCTTGACCGATCGTGAATATTTTTTGACCAACTGCTACTTCCTTTTCGATCGGTATTTCTTGCAGCAAGACTTCTTTGCCATTTCCAAAAATTAACCCTGAAGCTCCAGTCTCTGTTTTTGCCAAGACAGGCTGGGTAAAAAGTTGTGAGAGGAGGTGAAGTTGCGCTTGGTTTTGACTGACAACCCCAACTCTACCGATAAAAACTCCTTCAATAAAAACTGGGTCTCCAGTTCGAAATTGATTTTGAGTATCTGCCAAAATTGGTTGACTGTAGCCAAGAATGGGAGTGATTACCTTATCTACCAACCCCGAACCCACAGTAGCTTGGGCAATTTTTCTCAACGTTTCATTTTCTATTCGTAAGTTTTCCAGTTCCCCGACTTGTGCTGCAACTTCACCATACCGTAACTCCAAATCTTGAATTTTCTGATATGAGTTGTAGCTTGCTACAGTCGCTCTGTATGGCAGCACAATCAAATAAACAACTGACACACCAAACTGCTGAAAAGGCATTATGCTTCTCTCCGCAACTTTCCGAAAAGAGGTCAGCAGCCCGACTTGCTCTACTACGAAGAAAAAGAGGATGGCGAACAAAATGATCAGCCAGTACTGCTGGAGTTCAACTTTATTTTCAAGTGTCCGGTACTTCATAAACTAAAGACCTCGCACCACATCTTCTCTGGGATGTTGAGACAGGAGAATGGATGTTTGTAGTTGCTGCTCCAAGTAAGTAGCAAGTCCAGGAAGGAGCGATCCTCCACCTGTCAATAAAATCCCATTTTCGAGTGCCGTGCTGAGCAGCTCGGGTGATAAGTCCTGCGTTGATTCTTTGATCAACCAAACCAATTCCTGCGCCACTTCTTCTAAAGGCTTGACATACGTTGATGCGGACAAAGCAATTGTGGTTGGTAGATCTGTACTACTGCTTCTAGCACGTACTGTAAATTTGCCGATTGGCGTAAACTTTGATTCATCATTACTTTTCACTCTTCTGGATTTAGAGACAGTAGTTGAACGTTCTTCTACGAGTTCAACTTCCTTTTCTGTAGCAGTAGCTAAACACAATAAATTTTTCTTAATTTGCTCTGCAGTCAACCAACCAATTTCGGCTTGATACTTCTTTTTCGTTACTGAGAGAATCTGCTTTGTAAAGAAGTCGCCCCCAATCTCCAGTGTTTGTTGAGTAAGCACCTGACCATTTGCCCAAATAGCAATTTCCGTCGTCATTCCGCCGATGTCTATGCAACACCAAGTGCCATGCCTCATTTGAGGAGTTAACAATGTGGTAAAAAGTGCCTCCGATTTGGGTTTGAATGAACAGGTAGCGTGAAGATTCCTAGCAAAATGTCTCAACAACTCTTTTTGAACTGATGATGTAGAAGCGCTATTGGCGACGACAACTTGTTGAGAAATGAAAGGAATTGGAAGCATCACTGCTGGTGAATTCACTTTATGAAGAACTGCCTGCAGAAAAAGATGTGTCGCGTTGACGTCGGCCACTTTTCCCATTCTAATTGGCCTGACAAGCCTCATTCCCGAAGGTACTTTTCCCTGGAACGTTTCGGCTGTTTGTCCGATGGCGATGATATCTTGCGATTCCCGATGAAAGACAATACAAGTTCTGTCGTGGAAGACAATTGTATTGTCAACTTTAACTCGAGTGTAACTAGAACCTAGATCAATGGCCACATTTTTTGGCAAAGAAAAGTTTAGTTTCAAGCGTGCAGACAATAGATGACCTGGTCGGAGCATGTGACTAGTATATAGCAGATGAGTTAATGGGCAATCGTGTTTAGCATGTTTGCTGACTCTCGCCACTGTTGGTTCTTTTGCAACCGTTCAGCTTTGTCGATTTGAGTTAGAGCATCGGACTTTTCCGCGAATTCAGTCTTCATTTGAGTAACTCTTTCCAAAAACATCACTTCTTTCAACTCCAAAGCTTTTTCTAGCATGATCTTTTCTAAGTCTGGAACCAACTTCTCTAGGAACTCTACCATCTCTGACTGCTTATCTTCTTCATTCGTCGTGATTTTGTCACCAATCTTTTTGAAATCTACCGCTTCTTCTTCGGTTAAGAGTAATTGGACATCGTTATCCAAGAAATCTTCCCAAATGATCTGTTGCAATTCATCTAAGAACATATCTTTTTCTTCATCCGTAACAGACTCGATACCGAGAAGATGGAAAATATTTTGATCCTCGAGCTCCTGCGATTCTGTTTTTTCAACCTGGTCTGGAACGATCGCACTCGTGACCAATGCTGGAGGTTCAGTGGTAGTTGGAGCTACCATAGGTGGAAGTGATGTCTCAACTTTCATTAAAGGAGCTGGTGTTTCAACAACGAGTTCAGATCCTAATCTATCTCGAGTTGATAGTAAATCAGGTAAGCCAGATTGAAGAGGTTGGGATGAAGTGACTTGTGATGACGGTGTTGGCAAGAAAGGCTCTAGTGGTAAAACAGGAGAGGTAGGTTGAACGACTGGTTGAACGACTGGTTGAACAACTGGTTGAACGACTGGTTGAACAACTGGTTGAACGACTGGTTGAGTCACAGGCACATTAGAAGTCGCGCCCGATAGAGTTGGGGCAGGTACTGGAGGCATATAGTCATCTATGTAAGAAGATGCAATTTGTTGGGTCAATTCTTGTGGGTCAGAAAAACCTTGGCTTGCGCTTGGGTTTTGGCTAGGTACTGAAGAACTATTGTCCATATGACTCCTTTAATTGCTATAGCATAGCAAAAATAATCACTGTTGTAGACCCGAATAAAAAAAACAGGAACTTCTCCTAAAAGATGCTCGTTTCCACCTTAACGACATCTTATTCTCTACTATATACTACCTCCATGTCTCGTTCTAATCCAAATAAGTCTTACCACTCACTTCAATTTTGGATTATCTTCTTTTTTCAGCTTTTTTTCTTAACAGTTCCACTCGTTTTCACCTGGATAAATGAAGAACTTTTTGAGTTCAACAAAATTGTTCTAGTCTATGCATATACACTCATTATTGTCACGCTCTGGCTGGCAAGAATGATCTGCCAAAAGAAGCTGCTCTGGAGAAAAACGCCTTTTGATGTTCCAATTCTACTCTTTCTCATTTCTCAATTGCTGTCAACTGTTTTTTCTATCAACTTACATACCTCCATTTTTGGATACTACACTCGATTCAATGGCGGACTGCTATCAACCATCAGCTACATCCTTCTTTTTTATGCATTTATCAATACTGTGGAGAAAAAACATCTTTCTAGTATCTTCTTTTCTACTTTTTTATCGGCTTTGCTGGTGTCACTCATGGCCATCCCAGAGCATTTCGGTCACTCATTCAGCTGTTTATTAATTAACCTTGGTCGCGGAGAAGCGCTGTCTAGTTCGATCTATACTGTTTCTTGCTGGATTCAGGATGTGCAGACTCGGGTTTTTGCTTCCTTTGGTCAACCAAACTGGCTGGCCGCATATGCCATAACCCTCATTCCACTCGGTGTTTTGCTTTCTAGTGGAAAGTTAACTGGAGAGAAAAATTTTCAAATAGGAACCTGGCAACGTTACTTCTATGCTTGTACTACTTTGGCACTTTTCTTAACTCTTCTCTTCACAAAATCTCGATCTGGTTTTATTGGCTTAGTAATTAGCTTTCTGTTTGGACTAGGACTTCTTGGTATTCACTTCATCGCTTCAAGACGCTCTCAAGCATTACAGAAAATCAATTTCAAGAAATCAGTCCTACTTGTTGAGATTGTTGGAGTTATTCTTGCTGTGAGTTTTTTTGGGACACCATTTACGCCAACTTTGCCAGCACTTCTTTCTTCTCAAAAATCCCCGGCTACTGCTTCTGCTGCTCCAGCTCAAGCAGTGAATCGATTGGATGAGGGAGGCACAGACTCCGGTGATATTCGTCGTATTGTTTGGTCTGGAGCGATTGATGTCTGGAAACGATATCCAGTGTTTGGATCTGGTGTAGAAACATTTGCTTACAGTTATTACAGAGATCGGCCGATATCTCACAACCTTGTTTCTGAATGGGACTTTTTATATAACAAAGCGCATAACGAGTTTCTAAACTTTCTGGCTACAACTGGTTTTGTTGGTCTAGCTACCTATCTCTTCTTTCTTGGTTCAGCGATTCTTTTGCCACTTTTACCAGAATCAGTTTTACGTTCCTTTTATGCAAAGAAGCACCATTTCAAAGGGAATGATTCTCTTTTTGTAGGTGGTGCCATCAGTGTTGGAATTGTCGCTTTAACTATCTCGAATTTCTTTGGTTTTTCTACAGTCATGGTAAGTGCGCTTTTATTCTTGCTACCAGCGTGTTGGCTCATCTTTTCTGGTTTCTCAGAGGAGCTAACCCCCGAAACAGAAAATACGCAAACTGTATCCGCCAATCAAGTCGTTGTACTTTGTTTACTCTTTTTTGTTTCTTTTGTTTTATTTATCCGTATTTATAATATGTGGGAATCTGACAGAATTTTTGCTTTAGGAAAGCAAATGAGTCAAGCCAACCAGATCAATATAGGCTTACCCTTACTAGAACAAGCAGTTCTGATGGCACCCGATGAGCCGTATTTTTATGAAGAATTAGCGATTGTAAATGCTCTAATTGCTGCTGCTTTGAGTACAAATAATAGCTCAACCGTGGCAGCACAATTTACTAAGAGATCAATTGATCTATCCAATCAAATGATTGCAATGAACTCTGTCAATTTAAATTTCTATAAGAGTCAAGCTCGCGTCTACTCTCAACTGGTAGACGTTGACGCTCAATACATTGGGAAAGCCAAAGAGAGTTTGCTTGCAGCAACAAAACTTGCTCCGACCGACCCTAAGCTCGTTTATAATATTGCTCTCATAGAACTCAGTGATGGGAATAGAAATCAAGGTTTACAAAATCTGCAAAAAAGTATTTCAATGAAGTCAAACTACATCCAACCTCGATTAAGCCTGGCAGCAGAATATGAAAAAGATGGCAAAGAGGCCGAAGCGATCACTCAATACGAGTATATCCTGGAGAACATTCAAGCCAGTGATCCAAGGTCTATCGAACGACTAACATTTTTACGAACTCCCCCCTTAGAACGAATCAGATTACTGCCAAAAAATGAGAAACAAGCAAGTAGTTCAGCTAAAACAACGCTTCCACAGAAGTAAGTTATAATAGATTAAATGAAGATCATTACTATTCCCCACTCTAATTTGCGAATCCAGGCACAATCAGTCACACAGGTGGATAGGAAACTTCAACATTTTATTAGTGATTTGGAAATGACTCTTGCCAAAAAAAAGAATCCAAAAGGGGTTGGTCTTGCAGCACCTCAAGTGAACATGAAATGGAGAATCTTCTCCACCCAACTACCCAGAGCAACTCAAGATGTGCAGTCAGTTCTTCAAACCTATATTAACCCTCGGATCACCGATCACAGCGAAGGTCACTCCTATGGAGGTGATAAAAAAGAACCTACCCTGGAGGGTTGTTTGTCTATTCCTGGATTTTATGGACCCGTTCCACGTTGGGAATGGCTCGATTTGACGTATGACTTCATTGATGGCAATGAACTGAAGTCTGCTTCTGGTCATTTTACAGATTTTGAAGCGCGAGTCATTCAGCACGAGTACGACCATTTGGAAGGAATTTTATTCATTGATCATGTCATTGCATACAACTTGCCGTTGTATAAAGAAGATTCAGAGACAGAAAAGCTGGAAGAGCTTGAGCCAGAATTAATCCTAGCACTGGCAGAAACCGCAAAATGAAACCATATTTAATTGCTATTGCTGGATCAACCAGTCATACCGTTCAATGTGCGGAAGCTCTGTTAAAGAGCGATCGCTTTTTGATTTCTTGGATTGTAACTCCTGCCCCTAAACCAATCGGAAGAACCCAAACGCTCACCAAAAATCCATTTCACCAGTGGGCTGAAAACCATCAAATGAAGGTCATCTTACTGCACAAAAAAATTGATCTCGATTTAAGAACTCAAATTGAACATGAATTGACGTCGTCTGGATCAATCGACTTTCTCTTAGTTGTAGATTTTGGCTACCTTATTCCAAATTGGTTACTCCTCACTCCTAGAATAGCTCCCCTGAATATTCACCCCTCTCTTTTACCGAAGTGGCGTGGCAGTTCACCTGGACAGTTCGTTCTTCTGTATGGTGAAAGAAGTTCTGGAGTAACTTTAATGCAAATGGACGCTGGCTTAGATACTGGTCCAATCATTTTTCAGATCAGGTTTGAAGTAAATCCAAACTGGACACAAACCGACTATTATCATCATAGCTTTGAGCTCATGACTCAAAAATTAGCAGAACAAGTGGAACAATTTGCCAAAACAGGCCAAAAGACGGCTCAACCCTCCCTATTACCTACTCCAATTGCTCGCAAATTGATCAGAGAGGACGGATTTATCACTTGGAAGACACTCACTACTTTGCGCGTCTTAGAAAACACGTTGCTCAAAGAAGTTATGGAATGCAATCAGCAAAGCCTTTCGCAAATAATTGAAAATGCGAGCCGGGCTTTTTCTTCTTGGCCAGGTTTATGGACAATCATACCTACAATCAAAGGTGAAAAAAGAATGCAAATTTTAACATGCCACCTAGATAGACAAGAAAAAATTATTTTGGATTTGGTTAAAATTGAGGGTCAAAACCAAGCAGACTGGGCGAAAGTGAAGAATCAGATTTCGGAGTAATTTACTTTTCTGCTTTTTTGAAATGTGTTGTCATGCCCTGACTCTTCAGCTTACGAAGAACACCACTCGGCACACGAAGACGTTGCTTTGCACCATCAACTATAATAGTTACGGTGTGCAGATTATACTTAAAAGCATGCTTTGATCTGTTCTTAGCGTGGGATACTCGATTACCCATATGGGAAACTACTGGGTATTTAAGGGCGAATGACATGGAACTCCTAATTCAATCTATTTGCAAAATATCAAGAACAGAATTGTACCATTACTTTACCCTCGAGGCAATCTTTAGTATTTAGACTACTTTATTCCTGTTATAATGAAGTAATCATGGGTAGCTCAATTTTGACTGTTTTTTTTAGCAATCCACTCTTAGGCTTAGTTCTAGCTGCTGGTTTTGTGTTTTCGCTCACAATTCACGAATTCTGCCATGCCTTGGCGGCCGATCGGTTAGGTGATCCCACACCTCGATCGCAAGGCAGACTCACGCTCAACCCTCTTGCGCATCTTGATCCATGGGGCACCGCAGCTCTCCTTTTAGTTGGGTTTGGCTGGGCAAAACCAGTTCCCATTGACCCGTATAACTTAAAAAACCCTGTGAAAGAGACCGCATTAATCGCTTTGGCTGGCCCAGCATCCAACTTTGCAATTGCGATCCTCCTGTCACTTCTTTTTAGATTTGGTTTAGTGCCAAATACAGAGTTGGGTGGAGCACTCCTTCAAATAGTTTGGATCAATTTAGTTCTAGGAATTTTTAACTTTGTGCCGGTTGCCCCACTCGATGGCAGCAAGATTATTTTAGCAGTTCTTCCTCGTGAGCTTGCTTATGAGTATGAAAAATTTATGCATCAATTTGGCTTCCCTTTACTCATCGCTTTAATTTTCCCTTGGTATCAAGGGATGTCACCCATTTCATTCTTAATTAATCCAGTTATTCAGTTTGCGGTGCAACTTTTATTTTAGGATTTCCCCGGCGTTGTCGCAGCTTAAGTAACTGTTGTCTCATCAAACCTCGGCTTATAATCTGACCATCTTCATTCCTACTTTTCAGTAGCTCGTTAATTGTTATCCAAGCCTCTTTCCAGCCTTCGGGGGCCCTTACTGGGTGAAATAAGTGTCTTATCCGGCGTTTGATCACTTCTTTCCGCGCACTTTTCTCTTCACCTGGATCAATTTTGGGGAAAACACCCTCTAGCCCAGTTAATGACACATCGGCGATCACCACTCCTTCTGAGTCATGATCTGCATATTTTTCCAGATAGTGCGCAATGTTAAGCGCAAAATTTCCCTCACGAGCATCCGGATTTCGACTCCCCTCTGTGAAAAAGATCAATGCATACCCTAAGTCCATCGCTCTTTTGATTTGAGCCAACTCATCTTCCAACTGGTCAAGTTTTGATACGTCTCTCTCAAAAAGAATATATGATCCTAGAGTTTCATTCATTTCTTTTCTATTTTCTGGCTGACTCCATCTTGCTCTATCTGCTAAAACAACCAATCTTCCACGAAGTTCTGGAAATTGATCCTGAATCGCTTTAAAAACAGTCACTGAATCTGCGTCGCTCACATGATTATTAATGGCAAAAATGAGGTATTTTTGCTTAGTTGAGGCAATGAACTGCTTGAGCTCTTGGTACTTCTCTTGAGCAACATGCACTTTCGTTTTTACAAGAAGCATGTCTAGATAAAATAATAGTTTGAGATATCGAAACCATCGCACAAACGTTGCTTCGCTTACAAGGCGAGACGTTGCAGTTTCGTATCTTTTTGAACCCAATAAATCAACCTTTGGTTTTTGCAGAGTTTCATTCATCAATCCAGGATCATATCACTAAGGTATACTATGGCAAATGCCAACCACAAAAAAAACAAAGATCGCCCCTTTCAGTGTTTCCTACAAGAACTCAGAAGAGTTTCACGTTTTAAAGAACGAGGTCTTTACTCAAAACGCGTATTACTTTGAAAGTACAAATCCTCAACCTGTCATTATCGACGCTGGTGCTCATATTGGGTTGACCACGCTCTACTTTAAAAAACTCTTTCCGGCGGCACAAGTCATCGCCATCGAACCAAATCCTTACCTCCTGCCTCTTTTTGAAGAAAACATGAATCAGAACGGACTTGCGGATGTAAGTCTTTTTCCAGTTGCGCTGGCTGAGGAATCTGGCCTCAAACAGTTATTTATCGATCAAACCCCAGATGAGTGGTGGAGTACTGGCAGCTTCGAAGATGGTGCCTGGAATAAACAGCAAATAAGTAAGTCAATTGAGATAGAAACTGTTCCATTAACAGACTTTTTATCTCGGCCAATTGACTTTTTAAAAATGGATATTGAAGGAGCCGAGCTAGCGGTCCTAAATGCTGCTGCAAGTAAATTGCACGTCATTAAACAGATGATGATTGAGTTTCATCCCACTGGATCTCAACAACTCTCGCAGCTCCTTGAGTTACTCCAGGAAGCAGGATTTGTGACTCATATCTGGAAAGATGGGAACGAAGTAGTAGAGGCCAAACGGGCAAAAGGCTTAGTCTACGTTGAAGCAGTTAACCGGAGGTAAAGAATGTTACGTTAATTAGCTCGAGAAATGTACTGCCCAGAGTCAGTATCGACAATGATCATATCTCCAGTTTTGACAAATAATGGTACTTGCACCTCAATCCCTGTCTCTACCGTAACTGGTTTTTTTGGCGCATTGACTCGGTTGCCTGCAGTTGTTTCTTCAGCGTAGGTCACTTTTAACTTGACGTTCAACGGAAAACGAACGCCAATCGCTTTTTCATCATAAAACAGAATATACATGGTGAGTTCTGGAATTAAGTATCCGACCTGGTCGGCAATCATTTCTTTTTTTATCGAGACTTGTTCATAGGTTCGAGGATCCATAAAGACCACCTCTTCTCCGTCCACATATAAGTACTGCATCTCTTTTGACTGAACGTCTAACTCTTCGACTGGTTCCACTGATTTAAACGTAAACTCTTGTGTTGCTGCCGTCTTCACACTTTTCATTTTGGCACGCATGAACGCAGAGCCTTTTCCGGGACTGACAAACTCTGTTTTGGTTACTAAATGCGGCACATCCTTAAATAAGATGTATGACCCCTTTTTAATATTTCCGCCTTTAATCGTCATAGATACCTTTACTAAACTGCCGAGATTGTACTCGAAAGAATCCAGAGTTTCAATCTGGAGAGAAAGTAGTGATTATTCTTTTGGTTTGATTTTTCGGCGCTGAATTTTTTTAAATGTATATTGAATACGGTGGTCGAGGTTAATATTTTTATCAATAGCTAAGCGCATAATTGAAATCAGCAAGTCACCTAATTCTTGTTTATACGTTTCATCACGCTGTGCAGCTTTATTTGTTGGTTTTCTGCCGTGTTCAGCTAAATATGCACGAGAAATCTCCCCAACTTCTTCCATCAATCCTAAGATAAGGATACTTCCATACTCTTTTTCTCTTGGAACATCCTTATCAAATTCCTTGAGTAAAGTCATATACTCTTGGATTGTCTTGGTTTCGTTTGGACCGATAAATAGTTTTTTTGGCTTAGCAACCTTCATAGATGTCTTTATTGTACCATTTTATCGTAACTTTCTTAAATCTACGCTTTGAGTCAGCATCAAAGCGCAATATGAAGCATTGATTTATGTTTCATAAACAACCCTTTTGGAAACCAGCTCTGCGCCTCATTATCGTTTTAGTGGTTTCAGCCAGCCTCGTCTGCTCAATCGCAAACCAATGGTACTTTCACCTCTCTGTGATATCGTTTAATTTTTATGGTCTATTTGTTCTGATTCGCATGATAGTACAAATCATTTTGGCTCAAAAAAATAATACACATGTTCAGTCTTTGGTAAGATCAAAAATTTTAATGGCTATTGAGAAGAAAGAAGATATTTGTTTTTCTTCTAAAGAAAAAAGAATTTTACTCAAATCACCTGACTTCCGCCTTTTCAGATCAAAGCTGCAAAAAGCTCTACCTCACCTCGCAAATCAAGCCATCTGGAGCACTCTGATGACTCAAGTGTTTATTGATCTAGGATTTCCCTCAATAGATAACTTGCCTCCAGTTTTTATAGAAATTCCTATTTATCATCCAGAATCTCTTCAAGAGGTGGCACAAACTGTCGCTTCTTTGAGATACCAGACCTATCCCACAATCCATGAAATTCTACTCTGCTTCAACGATCCTCAGAATAGAAAAATGAAGCAACAACTGACTCAATATGTTACAGAAGTGCAAAGAGATGACAATCGGGTGCGTTTTCTTTCTTTACCCATCAGCTCTAAAAGATCAGCGATGTATGCAGGGTTCTTGCGTCACATCTCACATTTCCAAACAGCTATAAAAAACTGTCCCGAGATAACTTCAAATAACAAAAATATCAACCAGATTATTAAAAAAATTGCTACATATTCATTTCAAGAGATAGCTCAAATGAATTCTGCACTCAATACGATTTCAGTCAATGTTGATGCTGACACCCAAGTTGACCCAGATGCTATTGCCTTGGGGGTTCTTCTTTTACTTCTTGATTCTAAAACAGCTGCCATCACCTCAAACGTAGAAATCAGAAATGCTAACCATAACTTTCTGACTCATTTAACTGCTGCTCGATATAAATCTGCAAACGTTGTCGAGCGTGCCGCTCAATCTAGCATGCACGCGGTCCGCTGCATGAGTGGCCCTTTTATGATGTTCTGGACCAGCAATTTAATGAGTCTTAGTGCGAGAAAGACACCGCTGGTTACGGAATGGGTCACAGAAACGTTTCTGAAAGTAAAAGTAGAGCCGGGTGACGACCGTTCTTGGACCGTTCGACAAAATGAACAAGGCTTTGGTGTGCGTTTTCATCCAGATATTGTTGTAACCACAGACTGCCCTGTCAGTTGGAAAAGGTGGAAAAAGCAGCAAATCCGGTGGATGCGGAGTGGAAATCGTAACTTTATTATCAGCTTGCCATTCTTATTCAAACTGCCACTCTTCATTATTTTTGACGATTTATATCTCTTTTTCTTTCCACTTTTACTCTTTCTGATTTCACTCCAACTCGTTTGGCGAGTTATTCAGTCAACTCACTCTTTATCAGCTATTCTCATGGTGCTATTTCCCTACCTTTTAACTATTTTTTTCATTCAATGTTGTAGATCCATCCACCTCGCCCTGAGCGAAAAGAATGCGCAGTTGCTTTGGCTAAGCTGCTATTTTTTGGTCTACTTGCGCTATTTAATTTGGCTAAGAATTATCTCCTTTGCAACGATTACTCAGTCAGAGTGGACCGGTCGCACTCGTGCAGATTTTATAGCGGACCAGGTTGCATTAAAAGGAGATACGATGTAAACCCTAAGGAAAAAAAATTGGAGAAGGTGTTTGTGCAGATGGGGAAGCTTCTTCCGCACTCGTGGTTGCAGTACCTGCCACCTCGCCTATGGACTCTGGTGTAGGAACCGGGATTGGAGTTGGTATTGAAGTCTGTACTTGGGTTGTAGAAGGGGGTGAAGAAGGTGTTTGACGCTCCAATACTTGACTATGACTTTGTCCTCCATTGGCCTGCATCACAGCCAACCAATTGATTTGCACCTCCGCATCTTGCGGCTGATGTAGCGTCACAGTAAAACCAGCTTGAGTCACATCCTGAAGTGAGTAGCCGTCTTTCACAGATTGAACTGGACTAAGATACACCACCGGCTCAGTTTGAAAGTTTTGACTGAATGTAACCCTTACTTTTGTCGCACCCAGGGGAACAAGTGCTGTACCTGCAGTATCTTTATTCACCGTAAGTGGACCTCGCAGCACAACTCCAGCTAAGAAAGTAGTTTGTTTTTGAAAAGTAACGTTCATTTGAAAAACAACTTCCGAGACGAAACTCCAAACTCGATCAGTCAACGTAGCGTAAGGCGCTAACTCAGATTTATGAACCACCTCTTCAGAGAGCTGCTTGGTTGATGCATTCATGAGATCGGTAAATTGAGCCAAGAAAGGAGATTCAGACGCAGTCAGTTGAACTGTTTGTGTGGATAGTCCTCCACTTACGTACACGCCGGTTTTAATATCTTTAATATATGCCAACTGTTGTCCACTGAGCGCCTCTACTGCTCTCACTGTTTTCAACATGTCTACGTTTAGTGCCAAATCATCGCGTTGAGAGTAGAAAGACCAAGCCATCGGTTCACTTCTCCCTTCCGGAATGGCACTAAAGTTATGGGGTGATAACGTGGAAATATTTCCAGCCTCGTCCCGAACTCTCAACTCACTACTACTTGAGACTGACTCGGCGTAGAGCTGAACTCCACCCACAATACTACTACCAGGAACAGTTCCGTTGGCAATGGCTAGTACATTTGTCGCACTCGTACCAAAGGTTGTTGCGCCAATTCCCACTCCTGCATTATCGATTCTCATTTTTTCGGTATTTGCTCCAGTGAAAAAGCGAATGTTGCTCGTATTTGAAGCATTATTAATACCAATTTGAACCACACCTGTTGCGGCGGTGTTGTAAATCTGGAGATTATTTCCACTTGAGTAGGCTACAACTGACCGGGCTGTTCCGCCTGAATCTTTCATCCGCAACGCTTGGTTATTATCTAGTAGGATATCTCCACCAGAAACCTGAAATTTTGCAGTAGGTACGGTCACCCCCACTCCAACTCGGCCATTCGTGGTATCAAAATTCAAAAAGGCAGACCCAGTACTTGTTTGAACACTCAGAGCGCTGGTAGAGTCTGAAAGTGGCTTCCAACCAGCCCCTACAGCACTCACTAAATTTCCTGTTAAATCCACGGAAAATTTGGTTGTACCAGAAGCAGAGGCAGACAGAATTTCATTTGAACCTGTTTGGTTCACAATAAATGCCGCATTTCCAGCACCATTTTTGGAGATGTGAAACGCGGCAGTTGGATTGGAAATTCCAATTCCAATCTTATCTGAGCTAGCTGCCACGCGAAATAAATTACTATCGCTCGCTCCTTTAATCACCGTGTCATACGCTCCATTTAAATTATTAATCGTTAACCCACCATCCAGCCATAAAATTCCGGTAGCTCCTCGCCGCAAAGTCACGTCTTGAGTGCTCGCACCGTCTCCCCACTTCAATCTACCATCAGAAGTGCCCAAGATTCTTCCTTGAGTGTCACCATTAATTTGCAGACGGAAAGCCTCTGAATTACTCGCTGATCTTGTCACTCGAAAAGCACCATTGGTGCCAATGAAGAATTGATCGCTGCTGGTTGCTCCAAATAGTGAGGTGCCGCTTGTCACTTCTAAAGCAGCTGTGGAAGGTGCCGCTCCAATTCCAATTCGAGAGTTAGCGCTATCGAAATAAACAAATGGCGTCCCTGCTGCATTTGCTACTTTCAAAGCAGAAGTAGAGTCAGTTAACGGCCTCCAACTCGCTCCTCCTGCACTGATTAAATCGCCACCATTATTTACTGTAAACTTGCTTACCCCAGAAGCAGAGGCGGTCAAGAGATCGTCGGAACCAGTTTGATTAATTTCCACTAGAGCATTACCTGCGCCATTTGCCGTAACTTGCAGGCTTCCAGCCAAATCCAAAACACCTACACCGAATCGCGACAAGGTGACATCCTGTACATTGCTACCATTTCCCCAGGATAACTTACCATCTGAGGTGCTGCGCCACCTACCTTGTGAATCTCCTGCAATTTGGACTCGAAAAGCCTCTGAGTTGCTTGTCGCCCGTTGAACCCGGAACGAGCCATTGGTGCCCACAAAAAATTGATCATTGGTTGTATTTCCAAACTTGGTATAGGTTGTGTCATACCCATAACCTCCTTGAGATACATTTCCTTGATAGTTCACCACAAATCTATCTATAGTTTGATTCCGTAAACGGAGTAAGTTTCCAGTAGTACCACCTGCTTCCGTAGAATCAACATATAAACCTTGAGCTGCTGTTCCAGATCCTTTTAAATCAATTGAGATTGCAGAAGCATTGTTATCATTTAGTCCAATTGGTCGATAGTGACTTACTTTAATCGTTCCTTTTCCCAGTTCGTACCCGATGATCCCAAGAGTTGAGTCATTTATGTTATTGCCAGTCACTGCCAGTGCATTTGAAGAAGTGTCTGAACTATCACTCACGATCTCGACCGCATTTGAAGATCCTTTGTAACTCATGTAAAACGCAGCTTGCGCATATGCCGAATTATTGACTCGTACATTAATCATGTTACCTTGGGCTTCTGCTCCAGCGTTGGAGAAAATCCCGATTCCAGAACCAATGTTATTTGTATTATTTAGGAAAATTGCACCACCAGAAGAATTTGCTGAGCCAGCATCTCCACTGTAGCTCAAAGACAAACGCCCGTTGGAGTCCACTGCCAGTGGCGAACCAGTTCCAACTTCCAAAGTAGTGAATACTCCGCTACTGGTTGCTATACTGACAGCAGTCGATGTCGCCCAAGAAGGCATGAAGCCGTCACCATTTGACCGCAGCACTTGACCAACGGCGCCGTAATCAAGTGGGGTCAGTTTATTACTACTATTTAAGAGCAAGAGTCTGTTAATACCTGTATCTGCTAAATTGAGCTGCTCGGTGGTAGTTGTATTCACTAGATTTGTAACTGAGTTATAAATGGACTGTTCGTAAAATCTTTTGATCAAGGTTTTTGACTCTGTTTTACTCAGCGTTGACGACTCCGCCACTAGTGGCGTTAGATTTTGGTTTGTTTGAGCGGGATAGACAGGAATAAACGGCTGAATCAATGGGTATAAAAAACTTCCTACTGCATGTCGTACATTGGAAAAATCAATCCCGAAACCACTTGCCTGAACTACAGGAGCTGAAACAGCGTAACCAAAACCTACGATAATGACAGTAAAAACTGCCAAAACTGTTGTTTGAATTCTTTTCTGCTGCATGTGACTCCACTATAAAGAATAAATACATAAAATTGAACTATTAGTACGAAAAAAACCCATACAAAATACGAATAAAATTCGTTTCTGGATCTTTCCTTTTTTTGCTAATAGAACAAACAGACTCTTTACACATCAGATACTCATTTATATAATAGGTTCTTCGCAATGACACAACAAGAAACAACTCCCCAAGCAGCAATAAAAAAATTCCTTAGAGATGGCGTGATCACCGATAGTGATTCTGTGCTATTGGCAGAAGTCCCTCTTTCATTTGCTTCTGCAGTAGCACTTCGCCGTATGGCGATAGCCGATACTGAGCCTAGTGAGCAACGCAACCTTCGAGCACAGTCAAGAGAGGCACTTGCTGGTCTCAATGAGGTTGATTTGGAAGTGCTAGATCAGATCTTAACTTCAGAGGTGATCGATAAAGACTTAATCGTTGGATACTTAAAAGCCAGGAATGTCACCCAGATTCCACTTCTCAGTTCTCTCCCTCCAGATGTCAGATCATTTTTCTTAGCTCACTTTTCCGAACAAATTATCCCTGCAGGTCAAATGAACATCACTGACTTTGGGAACACAGTCACGTCGTCAGAGATTCCAGATTGGTTTCGTGATGCCGAAACTGCAAAGCGAGAAAATTCTGAACATGTTGGTATTTTTACAGCCATGCGTGAGCGTTGGTTTATCATTTTGACTTTTTTACTTGGATTGATGACCGCTTACGGTTTTCAAAATAATCTAGGAATCAACCTTCCCGACTTCCTTGGCCAAATTGACATCTTTCTATCTCTGTATGGTGTAGTTGCAGTGACTCGATCTGTGGTCCAGATAGAAAGAGCTGAGGATTGGTTGATGCAAACTCGAGGAGAGACTCGTGGTGCGTACTCGGATGCGTTTGACAACCTACTCAATCCTACTGGTTTCTACACTGATCCAAGCTCTAACGACTACAACCTTGGAATCGAAAAACTGATAACGAGGGTGAAAAAAATTTCTAGGAAACAAATGAACTGGGATCCTTACCAGGATGCGATGGGTCTTCGTGATCCAGAAGAAAAAAAACCGCTCAGACACCCTTCCGTACTTGAGGAATTAAATCAAATCCGTGCTGAAAATAACGCTGAGCCAATTAATCGTGATACCTACCTCAACACGCTCGCGCAGACCGTGATTAAGCAAAATTTTGGCGATCAGCCACCTACCGTCGCTGTCATGATCCCTACCTACCAAACGAGTTTGAAGGAGATGGAAGGACTACTTGCTTCAATTAAGGACCAGGCATACCCAGTCACTCATGTCTTCGTGGTCTATAATGACAATCCCAACGACCCTCACTCACCAGCGGCAGATGGTCAAGAAAAAGTGACCAAAAAACAAGCGGAGTTTCACGAAATTCAGGCCCTTGTAGACCATTTCAACCAGACTTCAGGTCGCAATAACTGCCAGATTATTCTTCTCGCTCAACACGCTCGTGGCAAACGCGAAGCAATGGCGATGGGCGCAGCAATGGGACTCGGAAATACCTACCTAGATGACTTGCAGAAAAAGTATCCAAATGTAGATCCTGAAAAACTACGCTACACTATCGGAAATGTTGATATCAAAACTTTACCGGATCGCAGGCATGACTACATTTTAAATATTGATAGTGACACCCAAATTCGCGACCCATTTGCCATCCTCAATGGGTTGATTTTAATGTATAAGCATCCAGATGCTGCTGCTACAACCGGTGATGTGCGAGTAAAAAATCGCGATGTTAATATGTTATCAGAAATGACTTTTCAGCGCTATTGGAAAGCATTTTTTGTTGAAAGAGCGGCTCAAAAAGATGGTGTAACCTGCGATTCAGGACCATTTGTATTAATGCGGCATGAAGCACTTGCCGGGATTTTGGAAGAATGGTACTACCAGGAAGAAGGCAGCAATCCAGCTGTTCGCTCCACATTTGGTGACGACCGCCATCTAACAACTCTTTTCTTACGTGGAGGGTATAAATCTTTGTTCAGTCCAGATAGCGCAGTTGAAACGGATTCGCCAATTGAGTGGAAGACCTTCATGAGGCAACAGTTACGCTGGAATAAATCGTTCAACCGAGAAAATTTGATTTTGATGCGTGGCTTTATTCACAAATTAAGCCTCTATGATCAATTTGATATTGTCTATCAACAAACGTTCCCTTTTGCCATGCTTTATATTCTATCCAGCATCATTTCAAAAGGAATTGGCGTAGGCCTGGAAGATGGTGCGATCGCCGGCGCTCAAGTGATGACACCATATATCTTTACAATTATTGCCTACAACGAGCTTTTTTCCGGCATTTACGGCATGCTGAAAAATAAAGATCCTAAATTTTTGCTTTCTCCTGTTTACATTGACTACCATTTTGGCGCTCTCCTCTGGTTGAAGTTACGAGCCATCGCCGAAAGAAAAGACACAACTTGGGGAACGAAAGGCATGACTGTGGAAGCGGCGTTAAACGAGTTTGAACTGGAAAAAGGACGAATTATTTACGAAATTCATGAGCAAATTGTAACTGAGGTCCAAAACCCCAACTGGAATCCAGATCTGCATGTAGCAATTGAAATAGAAGGTGCGGTATAAGACTCAGTGAAGAGGAAAAAGTTACGGGGAAATATTGCGAGCTACCGTCAAAATTGTAGCGGCCAAAATAGCCACAGGAATGCCAATAGAGATAAGATCCGCAAAGAATCTATTCAGGTCATCTTCTTTTATTTTAGGTTGCTCTAAACGGACGCCACCTTTTTTAGATTCTTTTCCTAAAAAAAAATAGCCCTGAGTTTTGTTAGCTGAATCGCTACGTTCTATGACTGCCATATATCCCATATAATATCATATTAACCCTGTTACTTCCATACATAATCATGCTTCATGTGATGGAAGAGTTTGCTGCATGAGTCTAAATTTCATATTTACTCACCACTTATTACTCAGCAGGGTCCATTGTTATTAACAGATCATATGCCTCAATGAACCAAACCAATCAATACTTGATTCACTAAGGCATAAGCCCTTCTCCTTTGCAGGTGTAAAGGGCTTGTGCACAATGTAGAAGTTTTACCGACATCCTCAGGACGAGGGGGTCGGTGTTTGACGCGGGTACCTCTCTATCCACTGAGCAGTTCGAAACAGCGCTGTTTCCACCATTGCTGTTCCGTTCAAAGGTGTAGTGGTAGGACTACCATCTGCCTCCAGTGTTTGATTGAAAAGCTGGTTTACCGTGGTCGCAACCCCAGCGATCGGGGTTTTAGATGGGTGCATGGTCCAAGTGTGGGACCGGGTGTACGGGTGTTTGTCAGCGTTACCGTTGGCCCATTCAGCGTTTCAACCAGATTCACTTGCTGCGTTTGCACGTTTGGAAGTGTAGGTGAAACAGTTGCTGATGGAATCAGCTGTTGACCAGCAGCTTCGCGAGTAGCGTTTGCTTCACTGAACGCCAGCGTTTGAACGTCCACGCTAGCAACTGGCACCGTTGAAGTAGGGGCACTGATTGACGACCACACCCCCAGAGCGACGAATAGTAAAATGAGGACGACTGCAAGCGCAGTCACCCGGATGCGCCGGCGGCGCATCCGTCCGTACAACTCCTGGTCGGTACGTGTTGAAGACATGTTCTTCTCCCTTTTTTTGGATGCCAGATTAGCTAAAAAAATTCTACGTTGTGCTGTTAAAGAGCTCTCTTTATCCGCCGATTTCTCTAAAAAAAGAAACGAGCAGACAAACAGAATGAACTAGTGCATAGTATATCAAAAAAACATCTAGATTACTCTACTCCAATCTTCCACACTCCTCGCTCACGGAAAGCTGGAATGGTTTGCCTCTTGGCTGCATTAAGCAATGCCGCTACAGATTTTTGGGTTTGGCGTGCGTAATCTGCCACGGTCACGATAGACTCGCCTCTGAGATATGTCACTCTTTTATGCAGTGATTCTAGCAAAGCTAGACCAAAAATTTTCTCCATTATGCGTGTATTTTGACTAAAATCATAAATCCGTAACGCTTGGTAGTACTTTTTCTTTTCTTTATCCCGAATCATAATGCTGGGGAAACCCAGACGCTGGAGTTGGTAGTTGATCATCACTCGCCCCATTCGGCCGTTCCCATCATTGAACGGATGAATCATTTCAAAATTCAAATGGAATTGGGCGATTTTATCAATAAAGTACGTCCACTGATCGCTAGCGTAATCAAGAATCAGTTGCTCAATGTTGTCAACAACTTTCTCAGGTGGTGGCGCAACATGCGGCCCCACTCGGACATACTCTCCTTTCATTCTGAATCTCCCGGCGATCTCATCACGAATATTGGTCAATAACATCAAGTGCAAATCGAGCAATAACTGCTGCGTCATTTCTTGATGAAGTGCCGTCTCACGGACGTACTCAATCACTCTTGCCAAGTTTTTGGCTTCATATGCCTCCCGAAATGAGATATGACGTGACACCTCCAAATCCAACAAGATTTTCTCTGTTTCTTTTAGCGTCAGGGTTGAATTTTCAATTGCATTTGAGTTGTACACAATCTCAGAAATCTCCGCTTCGTCCAAAATTTTTAAGAGAGATTCTTTTCCTGTCCGCAATTTTTCATACTCACGCTTCAGAGTGAAAAGTTCATTTTTTAGCGGAGTGTTTGCCATCAACAAATCTTACTATTTTCACTATATTTTGTCAATATTACGTGAATTTATAAACTTTTCTGGAATAATTCACGATTTTTATAACAATAATTACTCTGACTTTTCCCCCGCAAATACGATAAAATAACAGATAAGATGGAATTTTCCCACATCGCTCTTCGAGTAAAAGATATTGAAACTATGCTGAACTTCTACTGCAAGGGCTTGGGTTTTGATGAGGCTTTTCGGATTCACAACCCCGATGGCAGTCTCAGAATTGTTTACATCCACATTACTGATGGGCACTATTTAGAGCTCAGCTTGGGTGGAGGTTACAGGATAGATTTTGATGATCAGCAGAATCTCGGTTTTAGACACATCTGTTTTACGGTTGATCATTTAGAACACACAAAAAAAGAGTTAGAGAAAAAAGGAATTGTCTTCTCCTCCCCCATCATGAAGATGAAAGATGAAAATCTAGCCGTCTACCTTTTTGACCCTGAAAAGAACAAAATTGAACTGGTGCAAACAGATAAAAAATCACCACAATTCCTGTTTGAACAACAACCAAAAAAAGCTCTCAAAAAGAAAAGCCCCCACGATAAAAGTGTAGGGGCTTTGGGTAAACATATAGCAAATAAGAACGACAGCTACTTATTAGGTTGATTCCTAGGTTAAAGTACGCTCGTGAGCTGAACGCCGCACTCTCTCATCAAAACGATGACTCTTTCGAGTTAGACCATCCCCCGCGGGGCTCCGTAGTGGTATTCCACTCCTCAGTAGCGATCAGGTCGCTTGCTTGCTGAGTATCCAAGTCTTGTGTTACAACTCCTTTCGCGTGTCACCAATTAAGGAAAACAGACACGAGGAGGGGCGCTTGGAAACCAAAAAATACGTAAGTGGAGCTTACTTCTACACTAGATATTTTTATACCAGAGAAGAGCCTCGTACGCGAAATCTTTACGAACAATGTCTGTTCGCTCAGACTCGCCAGACCTTCCGGATCGAAAGCCATCTAGTTCACTTGCCAAGCAGGCAAATTCAAGACCTGTGGCTCGATTCAGAGCCTCGTAAAGACGACCCTCGGCACGTTCCAAAGTATCGATTTCTAGCCATAAAAGACAGAAACCCCACTTTTCATCTGCCGAGATGCGATCAGCCAGGCTTGAGACCTGACCCCAATTAACAGAGTTATTTGGGCTATAAAGCTCCCATTCTCTCTGTGTTTGCACTAGCCAATTGCTTGACCAGTTTTCAAACGAAGGAGACATCTTTTTTCTCCTACGCAGACTTGATTGGACTACCAAAGAATATGGTGTCGTCAATCATTAAACCAACAATAATCCACAAGATGCCGTCGGCATCCGTGGAGGTCATCTCGCCTTTTTGCAAAGGCTCAACTACCAGATAGAGCAAACCTGCAAAAAGGCTTGCATAGGTGTCCAACTGGACCCCCAACGCTGGTGTCGCCTGTGGCGCAACGAATCTCCACAGGTTAGTCTTGTTTCGTAGCAACTCGAGCTTCAACCTCCTCGCCTCTCCATTTAAGACTGAAACTTCTCTCAGTAGAGATTGGAAAGCACATAACTGCCCGTCCAAGTCTTTCAACTTACTTCCTCTCGTGGCACTCCCGCATGGGATGTCCTTTAGACATTGGCGAGCTGTAATCGCCAAAAGTTCAATGCTTGGATTTTGACCAGGCATTTCTTCATCTCCTTAGAACAGATTGAGGCAACTGCCTCCAAGTGCCACATGTGTGGCGTTTTACCCACTTTAATAAATGAGCACAATGCCACACACACAGAACATATCTTGTCCAAAGAATTTTTTTGTTCTTGCTATATGTTAAGGTGCAAACGTATTTCCGCCATACATCTCGATTGTGAGTGTGAGGCAAAAAAGGTTCATTTCTGGAGTCTTTCATTCCAGAGTTAAGTCAAGGAAAATAACTCATCTTAACTCTAGAATTGAGACTTTAATTCTCAGGGAATTATAGCAGTAAAAGTAAAAAAAGTCAATAGTTATAGGATTCTATCCTAGAGAAGCAACTTAGTGATATGTTGCTTCTCATACGAAAAACCGCCCCAGTAAACAGGAGCGGTTTGATGCAAATTACTTGATTACTGGTTGTCTAAAAGACAATGTAGAGAGTGTTGAATTTTGGATTTACACCACTAGTGTCTCCACATGCAGTGTGGACAACTCCTGGTGTGACAAAAATGACCTTGTGAACCCACTCAACCAGGTCTCCATCTGTGAGTGTTTGTATAACAACATCATCAGCTGTCCCAAACACCTGGTAATTGCCCCAGATAGTATTGGGAAGACTCATGCTACCTTTTTGCTCCAAGATGAGAATCTTGTCGCACAGATCAAACTTCATGATCTTGAACTTATCTTGCAGCGAGTATTGCCACAGCTGAAAAACTTCCCAGTTGGACAACCGAACCATAGGCACTATTTCTTGCACCCACGCTCGAGCTTGAGAAATCAGGCTAATCGCAACAAGCTGAACTTGGACAACCGAACAAGGTTCGTAGGGTGCACCAAACAGACGCAAATAATCGCCGTAGATGCGCCCCTCTTTATGCAACCAATCCCTTGCATTTGGCCCATACCCGGCCATAGCCATGAGGAGATTCAGATCTACGGTCAGCAGACCAAGAGCATTTGGTGGCGGTGTCGAGAATAGATCTGGTTTTTTTGGAACATTCATTTTATTCCCTTTCAAACCTTAGAAAACGAATAGTTGCCTACTCAAGCCTTTGGAGAAGGCACGCTGTTCTACTTTATAAACAGAACAAGGTGCCTTCTCCAAAGGTAATATTCAAAGTAATTTGTTAAAGATCAGCTTATTTTCTCCTGGAAAGTAGTTACGTACCTGTTGGAAAAAATGAGTCAATGTAGTTTGGATAATTATACCAGAATAATATAAAAAATCATGATCTATCATATTAAAATAGATGGTAGCGGTGAGTAGCAGAACAAGTAGATTACTTTTCTCGATTCTGCTAGGATCTAAAGAATGCCTAGATTTAAGACAAGTAGAACCAAAATTACTCAAAATGGACAGGCGTATGGGTCCAACACATCAGCTGACGATCAAGGCATGGCACGGAGCTTCAAACGTGTTTTTTATCACAAGTAAGTACTTTTTTTACACGGTTTGACATCATCTCGATAATTTTCACCATTTCGATAGCATTGATCGTAGAAGGACAAACATATCTTGATAATCCCAAACTAGCACTAACGACGCTTCCTTCTTTGGCATACTTAGGAAAAACGTTTTCTGATTTTATCCAAGATACAAAGCAAGCAAGTATTGACCTTACATTCATTTTCCTTCCCAATGTGGGAAAGTTTGTATTCTCACTAGTTATTTATGTCGGCCTATTCCTCTATCAGTACTCGTTCCTTGCTAATCTTTCACCGGTCATGACCGCCAGTGCCTTTAATACATACAGCAATGCTCTTTTTGTTGTCATACTTAGTTTTTTTAGGTTGGGATACCATTTTTTGTTCACATCAGATAAATTTTCCCTATCCAAAATTCAGTCTTCATAATCTTTGACGTTCTTGACAAATTAAGTACGCATCACCATGCTTTCATAATGGCAACATCTCAAACAGAATTGACTGCAGCACTACTTTTACTCAATACTTCCGACTCGCCCTTTGTAGTTACTTCCAATGGAAATCAGGTTGTTGCAACTTGGAACCTTGTTGATGCGAAGTGGTTGCAGATTTTTGCTTTAGCTAGTCTAAAAGAAACGTATGAGATCACACTCACTCTAGATGAAGCAAACCATCAAATCTCATATAATGAACGCACCGGCTCAATCTCATGGGTTGCTGGAGTCCCCACAATTTCATTCCAAGCCGACTTTTTTTCAGGTAAAAGTCATCAGGTGATAAAAAAGGTAGCGTTTGGGGTTAAGCCAAATTTAGAAGTTGGAAAATTATATGAGGTAGACTTCAATACATCAAAAATCAAAGATCCACTTTTCCAAGCAGTTGAAGTTGCTGGCTGGCAATTAAAACGATCGTTTCTGGAAAAATTATTTGGATTTTAGCGTAATTTCGCAATAAATACTTCAGTAAGTCGAGTCTCCCTCTTGAGAGAAATCCTGAGTGAATGATTCGAGTAGTTATTCCCGTATACAATGAAGAAAAATCGTATTCTTAGGCTTTTTTACGTCCGAAAACAGAAAAATTGAGTATCCATTTGACCCCCAGGTTAGCCGCAAACTGCTGGGGGTTATAAGACATTAATAGAACCTTGCGTCGTCAAGGCAATGTTTTCACCCGTTTCAAAACGAGAGAGATACAAATTCCCACTTTTCACGAAAGTGAAAAATTGAGCGCTTCATAGACTTTTTTACCTCATTAATTTGTGGTCTAGTACACATCCAATGTCTGGTTAAAGAGCTTTGCTGTCGCACACTGGACATGGTGTATAAGTTGTATAAAGCGTGATCTTCCCGCGTTTTTCTTCCAAAATATCTTTCGCTTGAACTAGTACTTTCAATTCAGCATGAGCCAATCGATTCTAAACTGTATAGCTAGTGTTGTGCCCATTAGCTGAGACTGCTTTCTCAACGAGGAATACACTCTCATGATTCCATGCGGAACTTGGTGAAGAAAATTAAAACTCATGTCAAAAGCAACCAATACTAAGTTCCATAGTCTACGAAAACCCATTTACCGTCTTTATTTTTTCCCATTTGAAGCTCGTATATTTTATATTTGACAACAGGATCTAGTGGCCCCCCACTGAGATTTTTATAATTAACTGTCATATTGTCTCTAATTGCACTTGCTTCTATGTTCATATTATATTCAAACCACCGTTCACGGGGTTTTTTCCAATCATCAACGATGATAAAATCTGTACAGTACTCTTGCACTAAAGCCCTACCATTGCCGGTCATTAAAAAAACCTGTGCGAATTGATCTTGTAATCGATCATTTTTAGCTTTTTGATAAATGTTATGTTCTTTTCTATTTTCGCTAACTGTTGTGGAAGCAGCTGCAAACTTGATAACAACTTTTTTACCTTGATACTTACCTAAAAAACAATTCGTTTACTTTTCCCTATAAAATTTTCAATGCTGACTCCTCGCTCTAGCAACTCTTTAACTGTTTCTTCTAACTCTGCTCTAAGTAATTCACGTTCTGAACCTCCTAGGTTTTTTTTTCTGGAAAAATCACCCATATTATCTGGGCTTTTGTGCAAAATAGTATCGGCCCATTTTTGCTGAAGTAAAATTCCTTGAGCTTCAGGTAAACTAGGGATTTCCATATTCTATCTATAATAGAAAGATAATCTGATCACAGCAATGGGAAGATTTATTTGCAGGAACTGATAGAAAACAATAGAACCTATTCATTATTATCGATATCCATCCAAACAGCACCTAATGTCAACTTATACCCCAACTTCTCATAAAAACCCAAAGCTGAGTCCTCTGGCTGGCTGACTATTATGCGTCTTGCCCCCAAGCCCAAGAAAATTTCTCGAATTGAAAGCATCAACTCGCGACCAATTCCTCTACCTCTTTCTGATTCATCCACATATATACCGTCTGGATTCGCCTTAAAGCGAATATCTACATGTGACAAATCATATCTGCCAGATCTAAGGATATGAGGAGATTCGATCCCCGCATTGCCGCTGTCACCAAAAAATCTGCCGTCAACAAATCCAATCGCAATTCGATTGGCAATTGCTGTAACTAATATCCACCTGCGAGGTGAATCTGTAGGAATAATGTAACACTCTAGTGAAACGGGATAGCCGGATACAGACTCTATGGTTGTTGGGAGTGTTAGTACCTTCAATTCTGATAGTTCTTGTAATTGTTCTGAAGAAATTTTGCCCATCTATTTATTATATCAAAGAACATCAAATATTTTTTGTAGATCCCGGAGGAAGACGTCAGAACCTACATGCTTGCGTGTAATTTCATAGTTTCTCTGGCTAAACGCTGACCTTCATGAAGCCAGAGAATAGAATCATTTAAGCGTTGCTCATTAATCTTGGCTAGCGTCTCAGTTGGCTTCTGACTCTGATAAAAGACATTCTTCATGTCTGAAATTACAGGTTGTAGTTTTCCATCTTCGGTAAAGACAATTGAGACAACATCAGCATGTATTATCTCTATTTTTGCATTTGCCATTTTTTTTGCCATTTCGTGGAATAATTTTTCAATTCCTTGCTCCTCCATCACTTTCTTCATATCCAATTGAGCTAATTTCTCAACCGTCCATGGTGAAACGTTCCAAATATTCTCAATAACATGAACTTTAGTTGAGTTTGAGGTAAGAAGGATATCTCTCCATCCACGTGTTAAATCAGTCATTAAAATACCACTATATCTCTCTGGTTCACCCACTATTCGAAAAGTCTGAGGCACAGGAACACCTGCATTTTTCAGTTCTCTCCAAGCAACAATTGCTTGCTCAGCCCCTTTCCCCACATTATATTCTTTATACGCTAAACCTTGAGGAACTGATCTGTTTCTCACCGACACATCAACTCTATTGACCGATGCCTCTGCGCCACCGCCAAGAAAACTATTCTCTTTTGGGGAGAGGGTCATCTCAACTGGTATCTGCCTGAGTTTTCTTTTGGAAAGAAGCTTAGAAACAATATGTTCTGGCATTTTTAAAGTATAGCTTAGGTTCTATTTCTTGTAGAGACAAAGAATTTTCAATCGAAGAAACACTATTTGTAGATCTTGGTGGATGACGTCAGAACCTCTTTTTTCAAAGATCTTTTGACACTATGACAGATCTTGACTAGATATTCATGTTTCTGACAAAAAAATTATTTATGACTCCTGGGATAGCTTTTTTAGATTCCAGTAACTCTTCTACTGATTACACTTCAATAGACCCACTAATGAATCTCTGATTTTGTCATCTTCTTCAGAGAAAAACACCTTCCCACGCTTATTTTTTGAGTCTTTTAGAAACCCATCTGAAAAATATTCTTCATTACCATCCTTAGAATCTGTCCTTTCAAGCGGATTAATAGACTCTTAGTAAGAACTGGATTCTGTCGTGAGACTCATAATTTAAGATTTATCAAAAAAATTATATTCGCGTTTATTCATGAGGGGAATATAGCTCAGATTCGAGCCTCCACTTAGCCATACTCTATTTTCTGAAATGTCCACTCGAAAGGAAATCGTTGGCAGGTCTGGAAGGAATCGAACCTTCGTCAAGGGTTTTGGAGACCCCTATTCTACCGCTGAACTACAGACCTACGTACTCCACCTCGTTTGACCAAAGTCACACCCGAGATGAGAGAAAGTCTATTATAGCCTAGCTCTGATATCTTGAGCAATTCAATTTGTTTTTTTCCTGGTAGTTTTGCTATAGTAAATCAACACTCTGAAGGACTTCCTTTATGCCTCCCCTACTCGAAAAAAATTTGGCCAAAACCTACGCTCTTGATCGAGAGCGCTTAATTGAGACAGACATTCCAATCTTGACGGTGGCTGGTACATTTAGAGAAGACCTCAAAAAAATGTACGGTTTGCCAGATAATAACACCAGCGCCGATATTGTCCTGTCTCGAGCTCATTTCTCGATGGCGCTTGGAGCTGCCACCCAAGCTTGGGGAGACAAAATTGATCCAAAAAAAGCATGGCTTGTTGATCCCACCAACTATGTTTCACTGAAGAATTGGCGGAACGTCCAATTTACTGAGTTTATCGGTAAAACCTTGGCTCGACACTCATTTCTCAAGTATGTCAAAGATATTGTCGATCGATTTGGCAGGAGCAAACTGCCCATTCTGGATAGCATTACTCCCCCACTCCTCTACCTAACCGAAAAAATTGAAAAACCTATTTTATCTTTTCATATTGTGTCTGGAAACATTTTGGCGGGAGAAGGCAAAAAAGTAGTCCAAGTTGTGACTGATCCACATGTCAGGCCAGAATATGTACTACATGCAAACCTACCAAACACTCGATATTGTGTGTTTGACGAACAGACAAAGTTGGAGTTCTTAGAAATTGCGGCGATGCACAAAATTTCGGTTCATCCAGACAAGGTGATCGTCACAGGCCCACCAGTTGATCCAAGAGTTCTCAGAGCTCGAGAAAAGAAAACAGCTTGGCGAAATGGTCCTTTGAAAATCTGTATCACGACTGGTGGCTTAGGCACAAATAAACCGGAGATCCATCAAATGCTAACCCAGCTGTTACCTCAACTCCGTCGCCGACCAAGTGGATACCAACTCATCGTGTATGCGGGAACGCAAAAAGATATCGCGGAAATGGTTGAAGAACTTGCCAAAGCAGAACACATTTCAATTGGTGCCAACCACGACCAGCACGCTCCTTTACGACTGCTCTATCATCCACAAATTCTTGACGCCAATGAGTTGCTGATTCATTACGGATTTCCTTGGGCAGATGGTTTTATCTCCAAACCATCTGGTGACATGGCTTATGATGCGGTTGCATCAGGTTGCTTCTTACTAACTCTAAAAGAATGGGGCGTCTGGGAAGAACGAATTAGAGAAATTTTTGAACAAAAAGAAATTGCCCGAAAAGCGGAGGTGGGTCACATTCTTGAGCAGTTACAAGCACTTTCCTCAGCAAAATCTAGCTCAAGTTGGGTAGAACACGCCATGAATCATGCATTTGGTATTGAAAAGTTGTTTTTGCTTGGAAACAAAAAAATTCTAGAAGTCGTCAAGAACTTTGATAAAATATAACGAGTTATTTCAGTTTTTTGGATACGGTGTGCACAGTGTGTTTTTGACAAACGCTACAGTATTTTTTCAATGGAAATGAACCTTCTCCAGAAGTTTGTTTCTTGAGGGTTTCGTTGTTTTTGTTAAACTCTGTAATGTAGCCAAATGCGTTACAAACGCTACATTTGAGACCGACTGATTGTCGTGGGCCTTTTTTCTTTTTTGCCATAAATTCCTTAGCTTAATATGCAGAAGTCAAGGTGTGTAGTATACACAATCTTTATTAATCTCGCTAGATTGAGTCTTATAGAAGTTTTCTAATCTGTGCAGTAGAATACTTCAGCGTGTTGATCGGCTCTTTTTGAAAGGAGCGCAGCAACGCCCTCATAGCTTCATTCAGGGCTCTTAATCGAGTAAACAGAGTTGCATCAAACTCAGGATCTACAGCCGACTTCAACGTCCCAAAAGCTAAAGTGATCAAGCGTTCTCGATTAAACTGGCCAAAAGCATTCTCCCTTTCCAGATGAGTGCCTTGAATTTTTTTCAGCAAATGACGGGTTAAATCACCAATTCGGTGCAAAATTACTGCTTGCGCAGATCTTTCACCAGGGCTAAGTAGCTGGCCAAGAACTTGCTCTTTTACTACAAACTCAGACAAAACAGCATCAAGTACAATCACGGCTTCATCTGTTTCACCAATTCTTTGATACGTTTTTGCAGTATCTTGAGCAATTTCAGCCTTCCAAGCTATTTCATTTCCATGGATTGTGAGTTGAGGCAATTGGTCTACCTGAAGATCCTCTACCAAAGCTTTAGTGCTTTGAAGGATGGCGTAACCCATTTTGGCTTCACTTGGAGAAAGCAGAGTATTCTGATGGACATGATAAATTCGCTGCATGCCCAAGAGTGCCAAGGCCAAAAACTGTTCGACTGTAATCTGTGTACGGTTTGGTAACTCAGTTGACCAAATTTCTGTTGCTGGCACCCTCACAGATTCTCTGTCCAGGTGATATTGACGCAGAAGTTGTGGCTCTACCCCCACTCCCTCGCTCCCCAACCACTCTACATACGCATCCATGATTGCACCATCTGGATCTCTTCCAATCAAGTTGTTTAAATTACTTAACAAGAGTCTTAAGTCGTCCGGAAGACGATTTTGGTATAAAAGAAGGAGTTGTTCTCTATTTGTAGTATCTGTCATGAGTGGTTTCTAAAGCCGTTTTTAGGCCTGCAACAAGGTGCCAGGTGAAAGATTCGAACCTTCGAAGGCTTGCGCCAACAGATTTACAGTCTGTCCTCGTTGACCACTTGAGTAACCTGGCAATTAGGATGAGAGTATATCAAAAATCAGCTTAATCCGCACCTCTGAATTGGAACCAGAGGCTGATTAGCACAGCTAACTGCATCTCAAGAAACTGTAAAAACCAAAAACTGGGCGGAAATGTTTGAATCAAGATTGAATCAAAAGGAAAAGCGAAATTTCCTTGTGGAAATAGGAGATTATGGAACGTGTCAAAAAAGACTTGAAAAAAGACCATAGAAAAAACCGATACTAGTGCTATACCACTCAGCGCGCCAAGATATTTTGATTTTTTGAGCCTCTTTTTTCTAAAAAAGAGGTAAAGTAACAAAAGATTGATTAGTCCTAATAAATAAAAAAACACGAACAAAACATGAACATCGTGCAGGTGACTGACTTCAGATTGAATAAAATGTGTACTCTTGTTAGAACCAAAAAGAACGATATTTAGAGCATCGAGTACATTTTGTTTTAATTTTGAGGACAAAAAAAGTGGCGATGACAAGCCAAAAGAAATACTTTGATTAATCCAAATCATTGGAGGAAGGAGCAAAAGACTAATGGCTAAAATATAGCTCGCATATATTCTCAGAAAAAGATGGAAGATGGTGAAAAATCTGTTTTGCATCAATGACTAACTCTTCCTCATTAAGTTACCTCATTTTTCTGTTAAAATACATCTCACGCCTTCTTAGCTCAGTTGGTAGAGCAGCTGTTTTGTAAACAGCAGGTCTAGGGTTCGAGTCCCTAAGAAGGCTCAATGTCGATTGGAAGGGAAATACAATTTTAAAACCCTTGGAGCCTTGCGCCTAGTCACTGCAATAATCAACACTGTGGACACATTCCTATCCAATAATCAGCAATGAAGAAAAATGACGGAAATCGAAGTTATTATTTTGGGACATGACTGAGCCCTTGTCGGGATTCGAACCCGATACCTCATTCTTACCAAGAATGCGCTCTACCAATTGAGCTACAAGGGCATATTCAGAATCCTGATTCTAACATTGAGAACAGAAAGATACAAAACCACTCCTTAAAACTCCCGCATGAGATTTGCTTTTTTCCCCTTCAAAGAGAAAGTGGGTAGAGCACCTACTACGCCACGGCATAGTCGAATACTCATGACCCTAAAGCAAAGTATTGAGGAAAAATATTCTCACGCAGGAATTTTAAGGAGCGGCAAACATACTCTGGCAACTGCTCAGTCGAGTTACTCACTCGCTTCAACTTCTTCAACCCAACTTTTGATCTTCTTGCCATACTTTTCGTTTTCCATGACAAACTTCAGGTGGGCGTGAAAATAGTTTTCTGGATCTCCAGTCGTTAACCACTTGCCTTTTGTGTGGACGACAGATACTTTTTGGGTTTTGGCAATCTGAGTAATTGCGTCCACAGTCCACAACTCTCCGTCCTTGCCAGTTCTGGTTGGATCTAAAAACTCAAATACACTTGGTTTAAGTAAGTAACGACCATATGATGCCAATTGAGAAGGTGCGGCACCAATTTCTGGTTTTTCGATTATATTATCGAGCGTATCGGTGGTGCCATCTTTGAAGGAAATAATACCGTATTTATCCACCACGTCTGGACTGACCTCTTGAGCCATGATAATTGCAGCCACACTTGGGTCTTGTTCATAGGTGTCGATCATCGTTTTGGCATCACCTGGTTGACCAAAAACCATATCATCACTATAGAGGACTAAAAACGCTTCTTCATTTTCCACAAATTTATAAGCCGAAGCTACAGGAGAACCATTTCCATACGGCATACTTGGGTCTTGCTCAATCACCACAATTTTAGGGAAGTCGAGAATCTGTTGAACTGGCTCATATCGATCCTCTTTTCCTTGAGTAGATAACTGTTTACGAATTCGGTTGACACTATTATTGAAGTAGTCCATGTAAATTGGCACGCCTTCAGGAGTAGCCACAATGATAATTTCTTGAATACCTGCTTCAACGCACTCCTCCACTATAAACTGCATAATCGGCTTATTGCCAAGAGGTAACATCGCTTTGGGAATGGTCTTGGTAATCGGCAAATATCGACTAGCAAAACCGGCGTCAGTTATAATCGCTTTTTTCACTTTTTGGTCAGACATTCAACTCCTTCTTATTCCATTTGGGCTGAGAATACAGGAGCAGAAAAGAATTGTCAAACTTGACAAAAAAATAGAATTGATAGGACAATATTTTACGATATATTCATCAGGTAGATAAAACTGCTATTTGACTATTCCAAAGACTCAATTTTCCATTGTATAGTGATAGACGTATATTTGAAGGCGCTTGCTTATGAAAAAGAAAGTTGATGAAAAAGGAATTGTCTATCTTGAGCAACCAAAGATTCCGACTCTGTCACTAGCTATCTCGCTCTTTTCACTACTGCTTATCTCGCTTGGAACTTTAAGCATCTTCGCAATTCAAACACCGTTACAGCAGTCTCAAGACTCCACTTCTAAAGCAGCGATTCAAAACGGTCCGGTCATTATCTCAAGTGAGCGATCACCTAATCTGCTCTCAATTCGCCAACTCAATACCATTGATTTACTCATCAACACAGCTGGCATCCAAACACAAGGTACAACGATGATCTTTAATGTCGTCACCAATACTGCAGACGTCATAAATGTAGATACGGTATCCACTTCAAATTTGCGAGCAACTTCTCAAGAAGTTCAAAAAACGAGCGATGGATTTTTGGTAAAAGTTGTGGCAGTTCCTGCAGGAACTGGACCTTTTAGTACCACAACCGCGACTCGGTTTCTGCGAATCACCTTTAATCCTCACAACGCTGGTCTTTTCCGCCTAGCTTTTGATCAAGATTACTCTCACGTTTACCGAGCTAACTCCAGTGAAGAAATTTTAGGTAAAATCCCTCAAATGGATTTCACTGTCCTGGCAGATAAAGGCAATTCCTGCAATCACACTTGTAGTTCAAATGACGACTGTGCAGTCAACTTGCGTTGCTATAACGGAACTTGTCGATCAGTCACCAATTTGAGCAGCGATACTTGTGCTATTTCAACTGTAGTTACTCAAGTCGCTTGCAATCAAGGTTGCGCAAACTCGAGCCAATGCACAAATGGTAACACTTGTTTTGAGAATAGATGCCGCGCTCCTGGAAACCCAGACAGCACTGTTTGTGCCAGTGTTACAAACACCTCATATACCACGATCATCAAAGCGTGCAACATAGCATGTAGTTCAAACAAGGAGTGCGCGGTGAACTTGCGTTGTTATGGCGGAGCTTGTCGTTTAGCCAGCAACCCAAGCAGTTCTAGTTGTACTCCAAGTAATGTAGCAAGTGTTTCCTCCATTTACACCACATCAAACACTGGATCTAGTACCAAAGGTGAGGAAATCTTGCTCCCTACTCCAAAAGCCACAGCTTCTGGGGCTGTCAAACCTACTGCTTCTCCCTTCGTCTGGCCAACTCCAGTACCAGCAACTGGTGCCGCAGTTATTACTGTTCCGACTCCCAAACCAATTGTTGTCACCCCAAGTCCTACCGCAAACTCAACATTCTTGAGCAGATTGAGACAACAATCATCTATTCAAAATCTATCTTTCCCCTTGATTGCAGTTGTTGCCGGAGTTGTACTTTTGATCATTGCGCTTCTCCTGCTCCTCACTCGTGGTCAAAGGACTCCTCACCAACTTCCTCAAGTGCAGACACCCTCTCCGATGAACTCAAGACCTCCGACTACGCAAGAACAATCTCTTGAGCAGCGAATTGCCGATCTGAAATCTGCTCAAACTCAAGAAAAATCACAAATGACAATGTCTCCAGTGACTCTGCCGAGACCAGCTCAGCCAGTTCCCGCCACCCCCATCCCGATGAAGACAGAACCTGATCAAAAACCCATCGAAAAAGAAACGTTCACTGTTCCACCATCTACATTATCTATCCAACCAACTGAAGCCACAGCTGCTCCTGCATCCCAAAACTCTGGTACAATGATGGACCGATTGAAAAATAAAGGAGTCATGGACAAAATGCCAAATCCGACTGAGCCCGATCAAGGAAATAAATGAAGCTGCTAGGCTGAATCCTACTTCGGAAAGATAATTGCTCTCTTGGTAAAACGGCGTTGTGCTGTTACAATATCCCTCTAATGTCGGCACCTGCTACAAAACTGCCACTGCTTCGTTACTTTTCTGAAGTCAAAAATGAACTCAGTAAGGTGACTTGGCCAAATAGGCAACAAACAATAGATAAAACAGTGCTGGTGATTGTGTCTAGTGTGACCGTTGGCGTTTATATTGGAGTTTTAGATTTCATTTATACTCGCTTGACTACATTTATTTTAAAATAGGTATTTTATGACAGACGGAACCCAAGTATTAACCACTGACGACCAGAACAACATGGTCATTCCCCCAGTTCCTGAAGTGCAGGAAGTCCGAGTTTCTTCAGCGAATCACGTTTTTATTTCAGAAGCTGAAAATCAAAAAGCTCGTTGGTATGTCGTTCACACCTATTCAGGCCATGAGAACAAAGTTGCTGAGACATTAAAACAACGTACTCAAACCCTGAACTTAGAAGAGAAAATCTTAGAAGTGCTCATTCCGGTTCAAGAAAAAATCCAGATCAAACGTGGTCAACGTAAAACCATTAATGAAAAGATCTTCCCAGGCTACATGTTGGTTAAATTAGAGTTAACCGATGATGCTTGGTTAGCTGTCCGCACCACGCAAGGTGTGACCGGTTTTGTCGGTATTGGCAACAAGCCAACCCCATTACCAAAACATGAAGTCCAAGCAATCCAGAAGTACATGAAAATGGGTAATCCTCAGTACAAAGCAGACTACGTCGAAGGCGAAGCTGTTAAAATTGTGGATGGACCGTTCAACGACTTCTTGGGTACCGTCAAGTCAATTGATGAAGGTAAAGGCAAAGTTGAAGTCTTGGTCTCGATCTTTGGTCGCGAGACTCCAGTTGAGCTAGACTTTTTACAAGTTTCCAAAGTTTAGTTTTTCCTGAAAAACGCAATTTCCGAATTTTTTGTAAACACACTTCTTCATCGTGTAAATGTTGCATGCCTCTCATCGCTTGACCGCTTCTCCAAGATGAAGTCGTCCGATTTTGTATTACGGTGGATCACAATGGCTTAAAGGGGAGAAATATCAAGGAGTGGCTGCGCACATACGGTGTGTTATAATAGCCTTTCTCCATAACCTCGGGAGTCTAAAACTGAGGGAGCAGGTTTCTGGAAACACTGCGAAAGACGGTGCTCTATCCCCTTTTGTGTGTTTCCCCAATAAAAAATGTATTAGTAGTCCGAAAATAGGATTTATATGGCAAAAAAGATTATCAACGTCTTAAAACTGAACTTACCAGCAGGTATTGCGAATCCAGCTCCTCCAGTCGGTCCTATTTTAGGTCAAGCTGGTATCAATATGATGGAGTTCTTAAAGCAATACAACGCCAAGACCCAAGATAAAAAAGGTCAAATTATTCCAGCCGAAATTACGATTTTTGAAGATCGTTCTTTTAAATTTGAATTAAAACTACCACCTGTCTCTGCCATGATTATGCAGAAAATTAAAGTCAAAGCGGGTAGCAAAACCGCCGGAACCGTCAATGTTGGTAAACTCACTCAAGATCAAGTTCGCGAAATTGCCACTGAAAAACTCCCTGATCTAAATACCACAGACATAGAACATGCGATGAAAACTGTCGCAGGAACTGCTCGTAGTATGGGAGTGGAAATCGTTTAAGAGGATGTTACTCCGCTTTGCGGAACACATTTCAGTGAAAAAATTATATCGAAAAAATGAAGGACATTATGGGAAGTAAACAACGAAATTCAGAACCAGTATCATCTACAGACGAAATCAAAATCGTTGCAGCTCCAGACAACGTGTTGAGGAGCACAGAAGGTGTTGAAGGTGAGGATTTAACTCAACCTGCTCCTGAAAAACCAAAAAAAGAACACAAGCGCAGTAGTAAATATACGGTTGTTCGTAGTCAAGTTGATAAAACGAAACACTACGAGCCAACAGTTGCGGTAGACTTAATTAAAAAACTGTCTTACACCAAGTTTGATGGCATGATTACGGCTCACGCAGTAGTCAAAGAAGACGGCATGTCCGCTTCTTTAACTCTGCCCCACTCTACTGGAAAAAAAATCAGAGTAGCAATTGTAGACGACCAACTCTTAAAAGATATTGCTGAAGGAAAAATTGAGTTTGACGCATTAATTGCTCACCCTCAATTCATGCCAAAGTTAGCTCGATTTGCTCCTGTTTTAGGTCCAAAAGGCTTAATGCCAAACCCAAAAAACGGCACCTTAACCGCTAACCCAGAAGCAGCAAAAAAGAAATTAGAAGCCGGTACAACTACCATCAAAACTGAGAAAAAAGCACCACTCTTCCACATCCAAATTGGAAAAGTGTCTATGCCAACCAAAGAACTTGTCGCAAATTTAGATGCTGTCATCAAAGTTTTAAGCTTGAAACTTGATTCTGTAGTGATTGCTGCCACGATGAGTCCAGGCATCAAAGTCAATCCAGAAGTGAAGAAGTAACAATTTTCGCTATATCGTTTCTGGTGGATAGTATTTTCCCCTTTTAATCCATGAGGTGGTAGAATGAATAATGACCTCAACTGAATCAGAGGCAAGATTATTTATTTGCGAACAGTGGGACGGAGAAAGAGTTTTCTACAATCGAGAGAAAGTCTCTACCATTTTTTTGAGATAGGTGAAAAAATTGGTTAAGTGTTGAGCAACACGCCCTTATAAAATCTGCTGATTTTGACGTTGGATAAGTGAAAGTAGCATTTGAATAGTTGCTTTTTAGATACGATATCTTAAGAACGGATACTCACCTAGTTGGTTTAAGGTAGTTATCCAACTCTTTTTTTATTGGAAACAATTTGATGTCCAAGAGTTCAAAAATCTGTAGTAAATCTTCATCAGTTAATGACATCATGCATTTGTATCACACGTGTTTGGGTAGTTCAATTTGAAACACACTCCCCTTTCCTACTCTGCTTTTTACTCTGATTTTGCCGTTAAATTCTTGTTCAACAATTTTTTTACACATCGCTAAACCAATTCCAGTGCCACCAACTTTTTTCCGGGTTGTAAAAAATTCCTTAAACATCTGTTTTTGCGTTTGAGTTGAAATGCCTTTCCCCCAGTCTTGTATGATGATTTGTACACAGTCATTTTCGCCTTTTTTGAGTGTAATTTTGACCTTCAATTTGCCGTCCAAAGGCTTCCTTTCGTAGGATTCAATTGCATTTGATACCAAGTTCATGAGTACCTGGGTCAAGGGTGTTTTTAAACCACTCACTTCCAAATTACCTATTTTATTTACCAACTGCAGCTCAAAGTTCGGCCATTTTCGCTGCAAAGTACTTGAAACCTGCCGAGCCACCACAACCACGTTAACTTTATTTGACTCAGAAGTAACCGCAAAACTGCTTGCGAGTAACATTACATGCTTAACGTGGTCAAGGGACTGCAACGAAAAACCAAGCTCTTCATTGAGCTCACTTAAAGAAATGTACTGGCAATTCTGTTGTAGAAATTCCAGCGTTAAATTGACAGCAGTCAGCGAATTACTGATCTCGTGCCAGACTTCAATCACTTCAAGCAAGATCCCTCCTTACTCAATTAAGGGTGATTGTATTCATAAAAATGAAAAGATGATGAAGTTGTGGTATAATTCCACTTGTTCCAAAGACAGCGCGCCCTGTGCTCTCAAGCAAAGATAAGCCACGCCGAGGAGATACTTCTCTCATTTGCTCAACCCTCGGGTCAAGCTATGATTCAACTTCCTCTCTTAATCTTGGTTCAAAGTAGTACGTAGTAGTTAGTAGCTATGTACTAATTACTAACTACTAAATTAGAAGGAGGTGAACACTACGCCCAGTCAAAAAAATCAATCTCAACTCGAAATGTTGACAGAAAAAGCCAAACGGGCTAAATCAATTGTGGTTGCAGACTATTCCGGAACTTCCGTGAAGGAACAAGTCACTTTGCGCTCAGCTATTAAAAAAGCTGGCGGTGAAGTTGTGGTCGCTAAAAACACCTTAATTGATCTGGCTGTTGGTAAGGGTAAGTTGACTGAATCACTCCAAGGCATGAACGCAGCCGTGTTTGCCTATGATGATGCTGTCGCTCCTGTCAAAGCACTGTTTGAGTTTCAAAAGAAAAGTGAAAAACTCACGATTAAACAAGGTTTTATGGATAACCTCGTCTTGTCACACGATGAAGTAATCTCTTTGAGTAAATTACCAAGCAAGATGGAGTTAATTGCTACCTTACTGTATATCCTGAAATCACCAGGATCAGGATTAGTAAACGTCTTGAATGCTGGTCCACGCAACTTGGTTTACGCCTTGAATGCAGTGTCAAAGAAGAAAAATAACTAGTCATTAGTACCTAGTGACAAGTGATGGAATATTAAAATAATAAAAGAAAGGATTGGTAATTAAAGATAGCTGACTAACAACTATCTCCAAACTACTAATTACTAAACTTATGGCAGATATTAAAAAAATAATTGATAGTATCAAGGAATTAACCTTGATAGAAGTTTCAGAGCTCGTCAAAGCATTAGAAACTGAATTTGGTGTTTCCGCAGCCGCCCCAATGATGGCCGCCGGAGCAGCTCCAGTTGCCGCAGAGGCAGTTGAAGAAAAAACAGAGTTTGACGTCATCTTAAAAGATGGTGGGGCAAACAAAATTGGTGCAATTAAAGCTGTCCGAACCTTGAAAACAGACCTAGGTTTGGCTGAGGCAAAAGCTTTTGTTGAATCTGCTCCAAAAGCAGTTTTAGAGAAAGTCAAAAAAGAAGACGCTGACAAAGCCAAAAAGGTTTTGGAAGACGCCGGCTGTGTAGTTGAAATTAAATAATTTTAATTGACATTCAGAAGCCCGCTGAAGTAGTAATACTAGGCGGGTTTTTTGATAACAAAAAACTACTCTTCCTGTTCGCTTCACGTTGATTCTAGTTTAACGTTCCCTCACACGGCTCATCGCTCTGTTCTTTTGTGATGTTCATAAGCACGCGTATAGATCTAGAAAATTGCAATTTATTTACATTCGTCATGAGTTCATATATTCTAGGCCTAAAATGTGGATAATCTGAAGTAAACTACATTTCTAGTATTCATAAAAACGAAATAAATACGAATCGTATTGTGAATAAATAATTCAGTTCTATTTTATTGTTATATATAAAACAGATCGATATGTAAAAAATGATATCTAAATAATTATTAACTACTCAAAATATTCCCTATTTTTTGGTATTCGTTTTATCGATCAACACATTTTCATTTCCTTAGTCGTTACCGCATCAAACTCCCCCTTGACCCACTTTATTTTAGTCTGCTACTGTGAGGGTACAAATGTACGTCTTTGATAATGTTAAAAGGAGTTTCCATGACAGATCTATCTCACAGCCCAGCCTTTCTCAATGATGATGATCCAAAGAAAACTGGCCGCGTTGACGACGCCCGCAAACTAGATGTCAATAATTTGCCAGATTTACTGACCGTACGAGAGGTAGCAGATTTGCTCCGAGTTTCACCATTAACAATTAAGCGTTGGGGTAAACGCGGCAAATTGCCAGCTATTAGAATCAACTCCCGCGGAGATCGCCGATACAAGAAAGAAGCCGTTTTATGGCTTTTGGGGATGAATGCCGGTGAAGAAGAAGCCGGTGAGTAGCGTGCTCTACAGATATTTCTAGAGTTGAAGGTGGAAAAAGTTAAAAAAAGATCACCTACTTACTCCAGTTAAGAAAACCAACAAATGTTGGTGAGGTGATCAGTTACGCCACTCGAAAGAAAAGCCTTATGAGTGGCTGTTACTTAGCCGAAAAATCTCACTAGAAATGGACACCGGTGCAGCAGATGCTGCATCCAATTTTTGGGTGACTGTGCTGGAATTACTGGAATTACTGGAATTATGTGAAAATTTTGCATGCTTTTTTTGTACAAGGCGACAAAATCAGCAACCTCTGTCGTCGCAAGAGAAAGAAATTGCTCATCAGTGAGCGGCTGATGTAATGCCCTTCCATCCCGTTCGAAGCTCTGGAAGAATGGAGGATTTGAGTTTGGGTTGTACCCTCCTCGCTCATACCCCAAACGATAAAATCCTATTCCCAGTATTGGGTTGGTAGGACCGGATTCAAGATAAATATTGGCCATACGTACCGCAAGTTCTGCGGTGTCACGATCCTTGAATGACATCACGATCGACCATCCATGACTATCCGGACTGTGGAACATAATTTCGAACAGCGGCTCCCCAGTGTGGGGGATGGTGTTTTCAGCAATCCAGACATTCTGAGTCACCTCATAACTGACCGTGAAAATTGGATTCGAGAGTGTCGTGTTCCAGTCCGACAGTTCATAGAGATCAGCCAATGTATTACTAAGCTCAATTTCTTGACCGAAGATCGCTCCGTTTTCTTTAAAAGTGATCAAAGTGACGGGTATCCCGAAGCGGGATAATATTGCATTTCCAACTATTCTAGCCATTTTGTCACCTCCAGTGAAAAGGGCATGCTGCCCGAAATTTGGCTAAGTTATTAAGGAGCGTCTTAATTTCCCCAGCCTAAATGAAGCGAACTTTTTTTAGGCGTCAAGAAATATTGACACAAGCCTTATTTTATCAAGAAAAGGGTGAAAATCAATAGTTATAGGATACAAGCAGTTGTTCACCAGTTACTTCCCAAGAAGCATTTTCCAACTCGCCTTGATGGTTAATCCTACAAAAGAAAAAAGCCGCAGTTGCCTTCTCCATCGATTAGGCTCTTGAATCAATCGAAACAGCCATTCAAAACCTAATTTTTGCCAAAAATGTGGCGCACGTTTTAATTTGCCAGTCAACACGTCAAAACTGCCTCCCACTGCCATTGCCAACTTAACACCTTCTTGCTGAAGCAGCCCCACATGATCCAAGATCCACTTTTCTTGCTCTGGGGCGCCAAAGGCGACAAACACAACAGACGGCTTCACTTTTCTGAGCACGATTCTCAACTTGCGTTCATCTTCTCCCGAGGCAAAACCGACTGACTGATATCCAGTAAACCAGACTAGACTTTTACCTTGAATCGAGAGGCGCATTGAGTTCTCCAGCTTGGGGGACTTGACAACTGATTGATACCCTTTCCCTCCCACTAGTATCATTTCTTCATCTTTGTACTTTTTAAGGAGAGATTGAGCGACTTCTATTCCAGTAATTCGTTCTGGCAGTGATTGAACTGTCTTCCCACGGATTTTGCCTAAGACGTGTAGTATTCGGCTAGCGACAACAACCCCCGCTCCGTCTGGCAGTAGGAAATCGGCCTGTTTGAGCATGTTTTGAAAAACGAGGTCTTGACTCGCAATCACAACTTGTTCTGGATTTGGAGTAAAGATAAGTAGTGGTGGTTTTGCGCCAGCCTTCACTTTTTGAGTGAAGGAGTCGTGAATGGCGTCCAATAGTACCGCTTTGGTCTGTGAAAAAAATGTGAGACCAAAAAAATTAGCCATTTTGATAACTTTCATGTCGGTAACCCACACTTTGCCGAAATAACTCTAAATTTTGCAACACTTTGCTTATTCCTTTAATCACCACTTGATCTGGTTCGTCAACAACAGAGATTGGCACCCCAATTCTATTGACGAGATATGTATCTAATCCGATTAATTCAGCCATGCCGCCGCTTAAGAGGATGCCCTTATCGACGACATCGGACGTTAATTCTGGCGGAACCTGCTCAAATACTTTCTTGATTAAGGTAACATACTTTTCCAGGACAGGTTCTAGAACTTTTTGAAATTGGATACTTGAAACAAGGACTTCTTTTGGTACACCAGTCGTTAAGTCTTGGCCTTGAATGGGGAGTTCTTTTTCAATCGGCAAGGCAGAGATTAACTTTTGTTTCATCAACTCCGCCATTTTTGTTCCAACTGAAAAACTATACTCTTGCTTGAGAACACGCTGAATGACTATGTCCAAGTAGTTTCCTGCTTTCGGTGAACTTTCGGTTAATACGAGTGATCCTAAAGAAACGATGCCCATTTCCACCAGTCCTGCCCCAAAGTGCATTAAAAAACTACCTGAGGCATCGGCAACTGGTAGTCCAGCTCCAATTGCCGCAGCTAAGAGCTGGTCGATAAAATTAACTTCTCGGACGCCTAGCCGAAACAAGACTTCAGTTAATGCTAACTTTTCCGACTCTGTGATAGCGGATGGCACACTCACCAGCAAAATGGGACGGAAGAAAATCGAGCTTTTGATGATTTTTTGAAAAAAAACTCTCAGCATTGCTTCTAATAAATCTGCATCTACAACCACTCCCTGTTGGAGTGGAAAGTGCACCGTGACCTGTTGTTGGAGACGGCCTTGCATCTCTTTGGCTTCTTTGCCCACTGCAATGACTTTATTTGTCCGCTGATCTACTGCCAAACACGCTGGCTCATCTATTACTACTCCACCTGGATCACTCCAAATGCGAATTCGACTACTACCCAAATCAATGCCGATTTTTTTGCTGAGTTGAGAAAATGAAGGAAATGCCATATATCTGCTGCCTGTGATGATCTTCTAATGATACAATATTATTGTGAAGCGCAAGATCAACACTCGTGTCCTCTATACTTTCCTCTCTGCCCTAGTTGTCATCGTAGGTTCAATCGTGGCGATTCGTTTTGCTCAAGGCTACTTTCGTCACGGCTTACAGCAAGGCACTGGACTTCTCGCTGCCAACTCATTTCCTCCAGGAGCAGAAATCTATGTTGATGGAAAACTCGTTTCCGCTACAGACAATACTATCTACCTTGAGCCTAACACATATCAAGTGGAAATTCGCCGTGATGGCTTCACCCCATGGCAGAAAAAACTTCGCATTGAAAATGAGTTAGTCACCCAAACAAATGCGCAACTCTTTAAGCAAGCACCTGGTTTAACTCCATTAACGTTTATCGATGTAAAGAATATTTCTACTTCTCCAGATGGTGAAAAAATTCTGTTTTACACAGCTTCCGCCTCAAGCCAGACCAGAGATGGTCTCTTTTTACTTGATATGAACAGCAATGTACTGAGAAGCCAACGAGATGCGCGTCAAGTTTCCGACGAAGCACCTGGAATTGACTTAAATACAGCGACGTTCATCTGGAGCCCCGACAACTCTCAAGTTATCTTAACCTCAAATAATCGAGACCTTTTACTAGATCTGAACAAGAAGAACATTCTCTCGATCATGCCAGACGTTGGTTTTGAGAAAAAACAATTACTAAGTGAGTGGGAGAACCAGTTGTACATTCGGGAACGCCAGTTCTTAGCCAAATTTCCAGAGGAAGTACTTAAAATTGTCAACACCGCAGCGCAAAATGTGTACTTATCTCCAGATAAAACCAAGCTCATGTACACCGCCACAGCTTCTGCCATTTTGGCAGAAAACATTGGACCGGCACTACCATCACGCAACTCTCAACCTGAATCACGCACCCTCCAACCAGGAAAAGTATACGTATATGATCGAGAAGAAGATCGCAACTTCATGATCGATGTCAATCCAGCTGCTTCTGAGTCAGCTCGAAAGATCTTACTCGCTGATGATTTAACAAACCGTGACGCAAAAAAATTGGATGCTTCACCCAGCGCATTCCAACGCCTTCAAGCCTCATCTTCCGCCCAAACAGCTAGAAACTTCTCCAGCTACTACTCTTCAGTCTACAGCACCGGAGCGCAGTGGTTTCCAGACTCCAAACACATTATTTACACCAATCAAAATAGAATTTTTGTCATGGAGTACGACAACACAAATAAAACCCCGATCTACTCCGGGCCTTTTTCAAACAACTTTGTCTACCCTTGGCCGGATGGAAGTCGGTTAGTTATTTTAACTACTTTCAGTGCCACTACCCCACCCAATCTTTATGCAGTTGAGTTAAAATAACCAGGATTCAAAGAGTGTTTTTTTCGAAAAAGTTCGGGGCGTAGATCATCGGTAGATCGCTCGGTTCGGGACCGAGAGGCAGAGGGTTCAATTCCCTTCGCCCCGACAAAGACTGCTCGACCTTTGAAAAGGGAGGGGTTTTTAACCCCTTCCTCATGCATAAGGGATCGAAGGTTGGTTCGTTATTGGAATAATCGAGAACATCATTTCGGAAAAAGCCTCTTCAGTGCTTCCAGCTGAGCAATGCACTGAGATGTTTGACGAGCAACAGCCCAAATTTTGATATCCGTAGTCTTTAAACTGCGCGGTCAGTAATATAAGAGTGAAACCGCACTGGCATGAATCTCATCACTGAACAGTGATTGCTCATATCAATATAAATCAAATTTAGCAAAATGATGAAATTTAAAATGCTATAATTGTTTTTAAATAATTGTTCTCATAGTTCAACGGATAGAACGAGGGTTTCCTAAACCCTAAATCCAGGTTCGATTCCCGGTGAGGACACAACTAATTTGATCGATGACTCCTTCGTCTTCTTAAGAAATTTTCTCTTCGACGCCATTTTGAAAGAAGAATCCAAATACTACTTTTGCCACATTTTGATTAAAATCTTTCTAAATTTTTCCAGTGAGAAGAGGTGTTTCTTTGATCTAACCTCCTCAAATCAGAAAGAAAAGGCACAATTTCTGTGAAGTCAATTTGACTTGGAAGATCCTTATACTTTTTTTTCTCCAGGGCTACATCATGAACGTCCAAATCATTGTTTGGTCTTACAATCTGCTTTAGTCTATTTTTAAGGATGCTGGCAATCCAAATTCCTTTATTGGTTTCACTTCTAGAATCTTGCTCTTGATTATTTTGCTCATAAGTCATGTTAGCAACATGTAACGAATTCTATTTGGTTCAACTCCATCCCTGCGGTAATTCAAGCCGAGCTACCACATTTCGGGCGTGGAAGTCTTAAACAGATCGATTGGATGTGCGATAATCAGGTTCTGGTGCGAAGGTCCAGAAAGAATTTTAAATTGGATAGTCAATCCTAAAGATGCGCAAAAAAAATCCCCCACCTTGCGACAAGGGACTCATTCAACCTTTCGGTTGAATGAGTTACTTAACTCTCATCGTCTTCATGGTGGAAAATTAATTCCCTTGGAAAACGTAGGCGAGTAGCAACCTCAACTGGCAAAGCAGCGACTTGCTCTGCCACCTGATCGGCAAATCAGATGGCCGATCGCTTCTGCCGGCTGGCCAGTACGCTCCTCGGGCAGTACCTTTCGCATTTCATGATCTGCACTACTTGCCGAATCCATTTTCTTCACCTTTTTATGATCTAATCTTTCCCCAGTGATTGGGAAAATGATGACTGAAATGAACTATTTGTGGTTTTTGTATTCAACTGCGCGACAGGTCGCTACTGTTTACAGGAAGATCTTCCGACCACATCCAGGGGCTGCGAACAACCCACAAACCTTTTAACAACTGGATTTCCAACCAATTCTATGCATCCAATCTGTCTCTAGGTTGACAAAAATCCCTCCTCCAAGCCTCTTCACTTCCCGTATAATGAGGTGATAATTCGCTCCCATAGTTCAATGGATAGAATAGAAGTTTCCGAAATTTCTGATGTGGGTTCGATTCCCCCTGGGAGCACCTGTTTGTTTTTTTTCAGTTCTCTTAAATCCTATAACTATTGATTTTCTCAAAAAAATAAGGTATAGTTATGTGCTTTTAATACGTAAGTATTGAGGCATTCCATCTTGGATATTTCGCTCCTTTGAAAGGAGTTTTGGGGGAATACGAGTGAATCATCACTGTAGCGTTGCGCTGAAGTTGATTCTTTCACTTTTATGAAGCCAAAATACGCTGACAAGCGCATATGTTATTTGAAGAGATGAGTACTTTAACAAGTTGTAAAAGCACATTTTTTTCTTTCCCCGTCTTCCGTCTTGGATGAGGCAGGGCTAGTCACAAAGGCAAGTGCAAAAATGAACATGGTAATTGTGGTAAACGATCAAGAAATTGAGCTACCAGTTCCACAAGGCTATCTCGTCCCTATGCTCTACAGTCATCTCGCCCCATACGAGTGGAAGGTCAAAGTAGGTTTAGAAAGACGCATTGTCGTGGTCATCAAAATTAGACAGGGGGTGTTTCTTCGAGTCTATTCTGATGGATCGCTGATCATGACAGAGTCGGGAGATTGGATGCCACCAGTGAAGGAGTATCTTCTAGTGATCACTCAACCTGAATTGGTTGGAAAACCACTCAGTGAATTCACCACAAAAGAGCAAGCCTGGTACGGGATTGCTAGAATCATTCGTGACGAAACAGGAGAAGTGATGACTAAGCAGTGGAAAACTCACTTCGTGGACCAGCTCCCAGAAATCATCATTAGCACGCAAGAAAATTTAGATGGCTCCATTGCGACTTTTCGGGGAGGGTCAAGAATTTCCGAATTCATGGTCTTGCTCACAATGGACGGCTGGAACGCCGATCACAGCGAGCAATTTGAGCGCGCTTTGTATGTGCTGAAAGGCACGTACTCCGATCTTGCGTAGCATTTACGACTCACAACAGCAAAGCTTGTCAAAACCGCCCTTTGGGGCGGTTTTTGCATTTCTATTTATTCACACTTTGTTTCGTCTTATTTTCGTTCAAAATCAGCGTACACTACTTCTTCTGTCACGGATCTGTACTCGCACATCTCATCTTCTCTGAAGACTATTTTCAGCTCGCGCATGGCGTCGCTCTCACTTGAGGAAGCATGAATTAAGTTGAGCTGTTGACTCATGCTGAAATCTCCACGAATTGAACCAGCTTCTGCAGCTCTACCAGATGTAGTACCAACCAGCTTGCGGATAGTTGCAACGGCTTCAATTCCTTCCCAAGCCATGGCCACAATTGGCATTGAACCCATAAACGACTTGAGATCTATAAAGAAGGACTTATCTTTATGTTCAGCGTACCAATCTGAAAGCTGCTCGTCAGACATCTGGACCATTTTCAACGCCACGAGTTTTAAGCCTTTGCGCTCAAAGCGAGAGATGATCTCTCCAATTAAACCACGTTGCAAACCATCTGGTTTTACTAATACAGCACTTCGTTGCATTACCATACAACCTCCTTTATTTAATAGTTACTAACTTTTCGAATCGTTTTTTGTCTTTAAATGGACCTATGATTGCAAATCGCAATTCGCCTACCTTGATGACTTGTCGAGCAATGTGTTCAACGTCCTCTAGAGTCACAGCCAAGTACTTTTCCAAGAGTTGTTCCGGTGTCTCTACTTGATCTAAAAGCAGCTTCTTCATTCCAAAGTACTGCGCCACACTCTCGCTGTCTTCTAAATCCAACACAAACTTGCCTGACACAAACTCTTTTGCCTTGTGAAGTTCAGCTGCTGTAATTGGTTTTTTACCATTCACTACCGCCATAAACTCAGCAATGGTCACCTCGGCCGCCTCGTCGACCCTCTTTGGATCCACTCCAGCTGAACATCCAAATACACCCACGTCATGAAAAAAATCACTGTCTGTATGAACGTAGTAGCACAGACCTCGTTTTTCCCGAACCTCGGTAAACAACCGAGAGCTCATTCCCCCACCCAAAATCACCCCCAATAGAGTCAATGCGTGGCGATATTTACTATTACGATCAATTGCTGGAAACCCCAACACAAAGTGGGCTTGTTCCGTTTCTCGGAACTCAACATGGAGCTTTTTGTCCAAAATCACATCTTTGCCGAGATGCTTCCTAAATGACTCCGATTGACGTTCTGCTGGCTCACCTTTTGAGAACATCTTTCCAATGAGCTCGAGTGTAGCTTCGTTTTTCAAGACTTTTTCATCTCCAGATAAGATAAGTACTACATTTTTCAAGCCGTACCATTGTTTAATATATGCTTCAAAATCCGCTTTGGTTAAGCCCATCACCGTCTCTTTTGTACCGATCACATCGTGACCCAAGGTATCTTCGGAAAAAAACAACTGATCAAAGAGATTGGCAATATGACTGGCTGGCATGTCTGAGTACATGTTAATTTCTTCCACGATCACGCCTTTTTCTCGGTCAATATCTTCTTGAAGCAGTTTGGGAGTCAACAACATGTCTGAGACGACATCAAGCGCTAATCTAGTTTTACTCGATGCAGCTTTGACGTAATATCCAGTGAACTCCTTACTGGTAAACGCATTGAACCTGGCTCCCACCGCATCAACTGCGGAAGAAAGTGCATGCGCATCTGGATAGTTCTCGGTACCTTTAAAGACCATATGTTCTAAAAAGTGTGAAACTCCCCACCATTTTTTGGGTTCATACCGAGAGCCGGTATTGACTAACGCTAATACGGTTACTGACTCAATTGAAGCCATCGGCACACGGATAACGGTTAAACCACTTGGTAGGACGTCGACGAGATGATCTAGCATGATGGTTATTCTAGCAGACAAATCCGGTGTCACTAGCAGCGATATTGGCTATATCAAAATAGAAAGAATGATATCTAAAATAAAATAATGTGATCAAAAATTGACTACATTTTCTCTACCGTTTGAATACCGAGTAGACCCAAACCCTGCTGAATGAGTTCGGCAGTTGCTTGCGTGATGAGTAGTCTCAATTGGATAGTGGTTGGATCAACTTTTTCTGAATCTTCCGCCTCCTTCCCAAGGATGCTGTGCTTATTGTAAAAGGCATTAAACACTTGAGCTAATTCAAACAAATAGGTGCATAAATGATGCGGTGCAAGTTCATCCGTTGCCACTTGAACAGCTTCATTAAAGCGGTATAGCAAGCGCAAAACGGCTCTTTCTTCGTCATTCAATGAGTAGCTGGATAAGTCGTGAACATCCCCATTTTTGGGTTTTTGTTGACCTTGTAGAGCTTTTGCTCGGACTGATTGGCAGCGAGCAAAGGTGTACTGCAGGTAAGGACCTGAATTGCCCTGAAAACTCAGAGATTCATCAAAAGAAAATGTAATATCAGATCCCAAGCTATGATTTAATAAAGCGTACTTAATCGCTCCCAACGCAATTTTTTCAATGGCTACTTCCCTTTCCTGATTGACCAAGCTACTGTCTCTCTCATTGAAAATGGTTTCAACTCTTTTCTGAGCCTCATCAATTAGCCACTCCCCAGTTAACACTTTCCCAGTCCTGCTAGACATCTTTCCATCAGGCAAACGAACCATTCCGTGAGAGAAATGGCGAGTTTTAACTGCCAGGTCAGGCCGAACTTGTTTCAGTGCTGTGAGAAGTACTTTAAAGTATTCATCAATTTCATTACCAGTAATAATGATTGATTCATCATATTGAAAATGCTTATATTTTTCGGGAGCTAAACCAAGTTCCTTGCATTCATACGTCGGGAGACCAAGCGAATTAATAAAAACACGATCGTGTAAGCCATACTTACTTCCTGGGAAAATCACAGCTCCTTGGCTTTTTTCAAACACTCCTTTTTCTAGAAATTCCCTCACGATCTTTAATCCATATTCACCAACCACACTCTCAAAATAAAAGTCATCAAACTGCATTCCCAATCTTTTGTAGATTTGATTGAAATACGTCAAACTCCATTCTCTTCCTGTTTGATATAAATCTTTTATTTCTTCGTAATTGAGGTCTGAACTGATTATGAACTGTTTGTAATCTATTTGTGGCTGCCACTCCACTGACTTCTGTAAGTATTCTTGAGCAGAGAGAAAACACATGTAGTTGATATTTTGCATCTCCTGTTTTGCCTGCTCATTCTCAGTAAATTGAGTTGCTCCCAGTGCATATGCTTGACCAAGTAGCTGTACTCGTTTGTTCAACTCCCAACTCTGGACGTTCGCCAGCGTCAACGAATCATCAATTAGCTTCTCTTTTAAGCCCCATATCGACTTTGCGACGTGCATTCCAACGTCACCCTGATAACAAACTCTTTTCACCTCAGCTCCAGAAAAAAGCAGTAGACGGCTAATCGACTCACCAACAGTATTGCTGTAAAGATGTCCAATATGAAACTCTTTAAAAGGGTTTGGATCTGTGAACTCAACAATAATTTTTTTATCTTTCAAATCAGCTGAGAAGTGGATGCCTAAGCTCACCTGTAACTGACGAACAAGAAATGAATTTGAAAAAGTAAAGTTGATAAACCCTGGACCCGCTACGACGATGCTTTTGATATCGGGTATTTTTTGCTGAATCACTTTCTCGTTCAGTTGTCTGACAATGGCTTCTGCCAACTCTCTTGGTGATTTATATGTACTCATTACATCGCAACTACTCGTACTTTCCTCAAGCCTTTTTTTACCCAAAATCACCATTGCGGCATTTGAGCTATAGTCGCCAAAAGCTGAATTCGCTGGATGTTCGAAATGGAGTTGAGTTGGAATAGGAATACGGAGCTGATGTAAAGCATCCACGAGTAACGTTTCTAAAAGACGAACTGCTGATTGCATAGGGCCTCCTAATAAAAAAACCATCTACTTTCCCTCAATTCTCTGAACTGAAAGAGACATAGACGGTCAATTGTTTGTCCGTGGTACCACTATGTTTTTTTAAACTGTCACCAGCTTAAACTCAAGAAGTCATGCTCGACTTCGCTACATCTGACAGTATAGCCTGCTGTCTCCCATTTTGAGGAGATGCTCGCGGAACGCGACTCCGGTCTTTGCACTCTCTATTTTAAATTGAAATCAACAATTGTCAATTCTAGTCCGATGGATTGATTTTATAGACGAATTTTACCCGAATTTAATGAGTAACTTTTGTATTTTAATGTGAAAGTCTAATTTCACATTTTCACGCATAATATGATCTAAATTTGTACTCAAAATGATTCATTTTTATATTTATATTTGTGTATTATTTGGATAGTTATAATTCAATGAAAATCGAACGTCTGCCGTCAATTTTCTTTCTCAACAGATGAAAAAGTCAGTTTACTACTCGAACAGAAGCCTAGTATTTCTTTGATATAACCTGGCAAAGGTTTTTTATTTGTAAAGAAGTCTTAAGTCACTTGATTAAATAATGATATTCTAGACAAAAAAAGAAATAGAACTCCGTGCTTAGAAGGAAGTTGAAAAAAAATATTGCCGATTTTGAAGCTCTGACAAGCTCATTTTTGCTTACCAGAGGGAAAAGCATTCTTTTTACGGGTTTTGTTTGCTTTTAGACAAAACTACCTCTTGCAAAAGGATAAAATTAATCTAACAATTAGTTTCTCAGTCGTACAATTAAGCAAAATTTTACGAACCGCACATTAACATTCTAACTATTGAACTGAGTTCACAAAATATTTCATGCTATTTATACGGAAATCTACGGAGCCCGTGAGGTATGTTTGGTATATCTTCGCTTTTGTTGTTTCAAATCTCTTCATAATTTGTGGATTTGGCAGGTGATATTTATTATTTTTACCTGCACTAACCACAATAACTTCGGGTGAGATTATGTTAAGTAACTCGATAGAATTACTTGTTTTAGAGCCATGGTGCGCTGCTTTCCAGATTTGAATATGACTTAACAGACTGTTTTTTAAGATTGCCAGCTCTCCTTCTCTACCAAGGTCTCCTGTTAGGAGAATATTCGTATGGTAAATAGTGATTAAAAGACTGATTGATCCATCATTTGTTTCTCCATATTTTATCTTTTCCTCTTGATTTAAGGCCGATAACTGTGTTTCGGAGAGTTGATCTGTGAGGTATTTCCTATCACCAATTTGTGTTAAAGGAAATAAAACTTGAGCATGTATAAATGACGTGAGAGTAAAATGATCATTTTTCTGTGGAATAAATAGAGTTGTTCCCTCTTTTTGTTTTTGATGGAGGAGTTGAAGAAAATTAAAGTAAGTATGCGTATTTGTAACCCTGGGTTCTATGATGAAGGTATTGATATGATATTTTGGCAGGATACTCAGGAAACCAGCAAGGTGATCTGCGTCTGGGTGTGTTAAAACGGCCACCTCTAGAGTTCGGTCGCCAAGTGGTAGATTCTCGCTCAAACAGTCTAAGACGGTTGAATCGGGTCCAGAGTCGATCAGAAGTTGCTGATTGCCTTGAGTAATTAGGATTGCATCTCCTTGACCTACATTGCAGAAAATAAGATGTGCGTCTGAGTTTGGCCACGTTTTCCATATCAAGAAAAAAGCAGGAATAATAACAACTAGCAGTTGAAGCATGAGAGTGTTAATTTTAAAAATCATATGAAATGGATTGACGAATATACCTTTTATGGTAAATAATCCTTCCTATTATGAAGAATGTGATCAAACAATAACCCAAAGCCATTTTTTCAAGATTGAACTGGTGTTCTAGCAAAAGAGGAAACCGAGCGAGCATATTTATTTCCGCAAGAAATACAGCTAAAGGTCCATTCAAGAGTGGAGAAATGTACGGAAGTATTGGCATATAAAATTGACCAATCAACCAATAAACGCATCCTATGGTCAAAATAATCGGTAAAATAAACGCTACTAATAGGCTTGAAATAGGAGAAAGTAGATTTAAATCTCCAAAAGAATAGAAAAGCACCGGCCAGCTGATAAGTTGCGCTGCAACTGGAAACCAGAGCAGCTTCCCTACTTGAAACTTCTCTCTTCTCCTTAAGAAAAATAGGAATCGGACGAATGACTTAGGTGGTAAAGGAAAAAGGTTTATTCCAAGTGAAGAAAGAGCAGACAGCTCGAAGCCAACATCATAAAAAGAGTATGGGGACAAAAGTAAAATGACTAAGCTACTCAAGAAGAGCCTGTATATTGGCAAAATTGGGCGGTAAAAAATTCTCTTGGAGAGATAGTCAATGATTAGAGCAAAAGCCACTCGCTGTAGTGCAGCTGGGTACCCAACCAGCAAAACATATAAACTGACAACAAACAGACAACACAGCTCAATCCCCCTTTTTTTGTGTGGAAATTTTTTTGCAAATAAAAAAAAGGATTCAATAGTTAGACTAAAACTGTAACTTGAAACAGAAATCAAGTACGGTAGTCCAGCCAACTGCAGCTTTTGTCGTAAATCTACTGGAAGTTGCCAAGACTGACCAAAAATTAAACTAAACATGAGCAAACCATTTCTCTCCCCCAGATACAAGAAAATATCTTGGCTTTTTAAGAAAAATAAATAACTAAGGGTATTTATTGAATTCGTTAGACGAGTTTTTAGCGAAACTTCCTTCTCCTTTATTGTTACTTTTACATTTTTGATCAATACTTTTTGACTTGTTTCAGGGCTAGCATTAAGGTAGCTAATTCTGCCAGTTATTGATAGCACATCTCCAGCACTCCAGGTGTCACAGCCTGGAACAACTGACCTCACTTCATAAAACCAGATATAACAGTTTGATGCACTTGCAAGCTTTTTAACCCAAATTTGATGCGAAAATACTATATCTTTCTTATTGATGTACTCTGATCTTATCTTAGATTCACGTGCGTAATGCAATAATATAAATATAACTAAAAATATCAAAAAGAGTGTGTTTTTTCTCATATTTTAACCAGATCTTTTAACTTCTCGAATACTGTGGGTCCGATTTTGATTCTGGAACTTAATTCTTCAATATTTTGATATGGTCTTCCGCCCACAATCTTTTCAGCTAGCTTTTCCCCAATTCCAGGCAGTGTCTCTAATGCCTTTGCTGAAGCAAAATTAATGGAAACGAGCTCCTCTGACACGTCTATTTGTGATGAAGAGTTTTCTTGAGTATCGGTTTGGTTTTGGGAGGGCTGAAAGTAGATTTTTTGACCTTCTTTTACTTTCTCTGCCAGATTCATCTGCTTCTGAATGAAATCCGAATCAGCGGCTGGAGTCAGGCCTCCTGCTTTTTCCAGAGCATTGAATATCCTGGCATCTGAGGGCAGTTCATAAAGACCAGGATTTTTAACAGCTCCAGAAACATCAACAACAACCCCAGAATTACTTGAAATTGAGCTCTGTTGAGTAAAGCTAGAGGAATTTTCTGAACTGGAATCACGAGGATGAATAGCACTTGTAATTAAATGATTATTATTTACGCACAAATATAATCCATATAAAAGTCCTGTTCCGCCGAATATAAGAGTTAAAAGTCCAATAAATAATTGGGGTGCTTTCCTCCATTGTTGAGCAACTGCGGTAGTAAAGAATGTGATGAAATTTGACATGGACAGAGTTTACAAATGAACTCTGTCACAAAGCGTAGAAATCGGCTGTTTTGTTTGCTCGCTAGTCAGTGACCAAATTAATGATTTTGTTCGGAATATAGATCTCCTTGAGGATCTTCTTACTCGTCAACCATTTCTGAACTGAAGGCAATGCTTTTGCTTGAACTAAAACTTCCACTGGCGTTATTTCACTCGATGTTGAAAGAATGATCTGTCCTCGCAATTTTCCATTCACTTGCACTGGTAATATCATCTCTTCTTCTAGAGCTAAATCTGGCGAGTATGCCGGCCACGACTGGAGGTGAATTGAATTTTTCTCGCCTGTCTTTACATGTTCCAGTAGCTGCTGATAGAGATCTTCTGCCATGAAAGGCGCAGTTGGGGCAATCATTTTTAGGAAGATCTGGAGATCTTCGTCAGTCAAAGCACATTTCTCAGTCTTTACTGCTTCTTCCCAACTGTTGATAAAAATCATGACCGCTGCAATTGAGGTATTGAACTTTAAGGCTGGCAGGTCTTCTGTCACTTTTTTCAATACTTGATGCAAATTACGCTTCAGTTTGTGAGAACCTGAGTTTTGGATCATTTTTTGATTCTGGACGACTAGTCGGTGAATGCGTAGTAACAGACGATAAATACCGATTACACTTCCTGTATCCCACGGTTTATCAGCTTCCAACGGACCCATAAACATTTCATAGATTCGCAAGGTGTCTGCGCCATACTTTTCAATGATCTCATCAGGGTTAATCACGTTGCCTTTACTTTTGCTCATCTTCTTACCGTCTGGTCCCAAGATCATTCCTTGGTGTCTCATTTTCATGAACGGTTCATCAAACTTCACATATCCCTCATCTCTTAAGAACTTCGTGAAAAAACGAGAGTACAGCAAATGCAAAACAATGTGCTCTGGTCCAATCAGGTAAAGATCAACTGGTAGCCACTTCGCTAGTTGTGTGGGATCCGCAAAAGCGTGCTTGTTTCGAGAGTCTACATACCTCAAGAAATACCAACTTGAGTCGACAAACGTATCCATGGTGTCACACTCTGGAATCCAGCCCTTACCATACAACTTCTCGGTTCGTTCAAAAAATTCTTTTGAACTTTTTAATGGGGACTCACCAAAGGGTTTGAAGTCAACATCTGTTGGCAATAGCCAAGGTAAATGTTCTTCTTTAACTGGATGAGGTTGACCTTCTGGGTCGTAGACAACTGGAATTGGAGCTCCCCAGTAGCGTTGGCGTGAGATCAACCAGTCACGGAGTTTATACGTGGTATGCCATCTAGAAAATCCTTCTTGAATGAGCCACTCCGCCATAGCTGCTTTTCCTTCACTTAAGACTGACAGTCCGTCAAATTTACCAGAGTTGACAAGGATACCATTTGGTTCATCCGCTTCGACTGCATTTTTACCTTGAAAAACACGCTGATTTAAGTCTTCGTTTAAAAACTTCACGACTTGAATAATTGGCAAATCAAACTTTTTAGCAAAAGCAAAATCTCGAGTGTCGTGTGCTGGAACACCCATCACAATCGCAGTTCCCACGTTTGATAAGACATAGTCCGCAATAAAGAGCGAAACTTCTAAGCCATTCGCCGGATTAATCAACTTTAAACCGGTGTTAACTCCAGTTTTTTCTTTTTCTCCAACTCTTCGCTCCTCTTCTGTTTTCTTGAACGCTTGGTCTATGTAACCTTGTACTTGAGATACATTCTCTTTTGAGATCAACCTTTCGAGTCTCATTGATTTAAATTTTTCAGGAGCAATAACTAAGAAAGTCGTACCAAACACTGTTTCCCAAAACTTCGTCCAGACGGTAAGAGTCACCCCGTCATTTCCTTTGAGTTTAAAATCTACATCTAAACCCTGGCTCTTGCCGATCCAATTTCGTTGTTGTTGTCGTGTTGCTTCTGGCCAGTCTACCGTGTCCAGTCCAGATAGCAGCTCATCTTGGTACTGCGTGATTTTGAAGTACCACTGCTTTAATTCTTTTTGAATAACTTGCGACCCGCACCGTTCACACTTGCCACTGACAACCTGCTCATTGGCTAGAACCGTTTGATCTGTAGGACACCAGTTCACTCGTCCCACCCCCTGATACGCTAAACCCTTTTTATAGAGTTGTAAGAAAATCCACTGTGTCCACTTGTAGTATTCTGGGTGGTTTGTTGCAACTTCATTTGCCCAGTCGTAAGAAATACCTAAACGTTGAATTTGTCTTCTAAAAGTATTTATAGCATTTTTGGTTGTTTCAGCGGGCGGAATACCAGTTTTTATCGCGTAATTTTCGGCTGGTAGACCAAAAGCATCCCATCCTACCGGGAAAAAAACGTTTTTGCCATTCATTCTTTTGAATCTGGCTAGGATGTCTAGAGCTGTTTTTGATTCAACATGACCCACATGCAAACCAGATCCCGAAGGGTATGCAAAAGCAAATAACAAGTATTCTTTCTCTTTATCTGAATCATCTTGCTTTTCTGAGTTTTGGAACAACTGCCAATCAGCCCACTGTTTCTGCCATTTTTTTTCAGAATCATCGTGATTATAGATATGATTTGTCATACAGATTCCTTATAAAAAATCCCCTATCTGGGGATTCAGCTAACCAATCTGGATCCCTGAAATACCTAACGAATTAAATGAAGAGATAGTAAACGAATTTTTACCTCACACATATTGCCAGTGAGTATAGCATACGAACTCTCTTTTTTTTGCTGTTCTAGCAATATTTGGGTAAAAAATTAATTAACGCAAAATTAACGAAATATTAGCGCAAGATCTAGTAATTACATTAAAATATAATTACCGCTTACGCTATAAATAGATCGTTACATATTTATATAGTTGTTTCTGAAAAAGTAAATGATCACCCGAAACAGCTTTTTTTGTATAGCTCTGTCAAAAAAAACAAGCTTTGCGTTAATTTGCGGAAAAAAAAGTATGTGTGTGAAAAGTTAAATTGGTTCAAAAAGTATGGAGAAAAGGCTTAATAGTTCTCCACCAGACAGAGATGGTGTGTTCTCTGTAGCAGAGTGTGACTGTTTTTGTTCAATCAAATCAAATAAACGATCAAGAAGCGAAAAAATAATCAAATTGGATTGATGTTTAGATGGTAAAAAAGATGTATTTTTATCTGTCAGTTCTTTCAACTGAGTGCTAATACTTGAGGAAATATCATAATGATTATTTTTCTGCAAATAATAATTTAACAAGATATTTTGGTCACCGAGCAGCCACTCTTTAAGCGCGATCACCGCTGCGTAAGAAAAGTAACGTCGTTTCAGGGATGAGAGCAGTCCATCAGACAAAGGCAGTTGAGCGTAGTAAACTCTTACTGAAATCTCAGTCATCTCAACCGAGAGTTCTTTTCTGAGAGATTTAAACCTTGCCTCTTCTAGCTTGACATGTGGATAGATAAGAACAATACATCCTTGACTCGCGACAGCTTGAGTAGAAAAGTACTCTTCCTCCACCCAAGTTTTACCTATCGGGCTCAAGATCAACTGAGCCTGCTTGCCTGCATAGCGAACAAAAATAAGCCGTTGTTTAACGAGATGAGCGACTAAACCCCTCATGCCCCCCGGGGTCATTTCTGGCCACAGATACCGCAAGTGGGCATACAGCGCTGGTCTTCCAGATATAGCATAACAAAAAACTAAGAATTTGCGAGAATTTATTTTCATATCATTTAGCATCTAAATATCTAATGAATCATGTTGCACACATTTGGGTAATCAAATATGTGTTGAGATCATTTTTTCAAATTCAAATCATTCATACTTCAAATAATATATTCTCCTTCTTGATTTATACCATTAATTCACCTCATTTATGTTTAATTAGCAAGAATTAATTTTTCATACATTTAAACATAACACATCATTAAAAAAATGTGGAGAAGGGGTGTAAAAATCTCTTCAATCTTGGAGATGGATTTCAAAAATCTGCGCATAATCAGCTTTTTCTTGCAACTTTTTATTCTTTTCTTTGCCTGATTATTGATTATTCTTGAATCGTGAGGAGTTTTTTTTCTTTCTTCACTCGTTTCACAGGTTTTTTTAGGGTTTGCATTGTGGTTTCAAAGCTGCTTGAATAGTAAGGTATGCAAAAATTTATCTCATCTTTTGTCAAACCTCTCAGTACTTTGAGTACCGTTATTCTATTTGCGGCAACTGCACTTGCTCCCATCATCATTTTGCCAATTGGAGACAACTTCATAATAGATAGCAAGCTAGGCTTTGTTCTGGGCTTGGCTTTTGTGGTTGGACTACTGTGGACGATCTCTACACTTGCTCGCCGATCACTTCAGGTTACACTTTCACCATTTATACTGCCTCTACTGTTAATCGGTGTATCCACCATTGCTTCCATCGTTTTCAACCAAACCACATTGCCATTAGCTCAGCTGTATGGATTTGGTGGCTTATATATTGCCTTTGTTTTAATCAGTTTAATTGCTCCTTCATTAATGGAAGAGAAGCATGGGAAGTTATTTACCTTTGGTTTGGTGCTTTCCTCAATTTTATTAAGCTTAACCGCAATAGCGGAATTTTTCCAAAGTGGACCATCGCATTTCTTTAACGTCGTCTTAAAAACCCAGTTCCCCTCCTCACCTATTTTCTCTCTAGCTAGTTCTCCTTTAATAGCAGTTGAGGTATTGGCGATGACTCTAGTTGCCTGTATCGTTCATATTTTCTTGAGTAGAAAGAAGTCAAATCCACTATTCATTTTGGGAGCAATCACTTGTCTAGTGGGAATAGGTATTAACATTTTTGCTTTAATGGAAGCAGGTAAGACCTCTCCTCTCTTATTACCGTATGCAGCTACGAGTTCAATTGCCCTAGACGTAATGAAGAATGGTCGAAATGCGCTCATTGGAGTTGGACCAGATAACTTCTTACAAACATACCTTCAATTAAAACCTGCCTGGCTAAACGTGACTCCCTACTGGAATCTCCAGTATTCTCAAGGAAGTAACTTCCCTTTGAGTATCCTTGTGACGCTAGGTTTATTTGGCTTATTCGCTTGGATTTTTCTCGTGGTGAAGGTGATTCAAGCTGCATTAAAGTCTTCAGTTGAGGGGAAAGTGATCTCAGCAGCAGTCATTACTGGCTTCATCTTATTGCTCTTATTTCCTGTCAACCCAGTTGTCTTGACTCTCCAAGCACTTGGCTTAGTATTCTGGACAGTTGCAGAAAAGAGTCGATTAAAAGACGTCCAACTCCATGCATTCACCGTTCAGGTGACCAAAGCTGGCGCAGACCTCCAACGTGTACCCAAACACAGTAACTTGATGGTTTACATGATGACATCAATCAGTGGAATTCTACTTCTTTTATCTCTTTGGTTTTGGGTTGGACCTTACTACTTGGGGCAATTCTTCATGTTTAGAGCCACAACAGCGACATTGCAAAACAATGCGGTTGATACTTACAATTTTCAACAAAAGGCGATTCAGTACAACCCGTACATGGCTAGTTATCGTCGCTCCTACAGTAACACCAACATGGCAATTGCCTTAGCACTGTCTCAATCCAGGGAAGCAACTGAGGCAGAAAAGCAACAAGTGGTCACTTTGGTTGAGCAAGCTATTCGCGAGGCAAAGACCGCAACAGTCTTGGAGCCTGCAAACAGCACCAACTGGTTAAATTTAGGTCGAATTTATAGCAACTTGATCGGAACTGCTGACAACGCTGATAACTTTACTGTCCAGGCCTACTCTCAAGCGGTTGCGTATGCATCAACGGATCCTATTCTGAACTTAGAGGCTGGTGGCATTCATTACAGACTCAAGTTATTCAATCAGGCTGTTCAGCTTTTTGACAAAACAGCCAACTTAAAACCAGATTGGCCGAATGCGTACTACAACCTAGCAAACTCATTTAGAGAGAATAAAGAACCAGAACGTGCGATTGCGGCATACCAACAAACAATCGAACTGCTTCAATCTCAGGAAGGAGCTGATGCCGAAGATTATAGTAAGGTCAAGGCAGAGATGGACGAGTTACAAAAAAACACACCTCAAGCCAACAAGTCGATGGAAAAACCAACTAGTACGCCAACACCACAGAGGGTAGTAGTTACACCTCCTCCAAGTGAACTGTTGGCCCCGACCGCCTCTAGTTCAAGCCAACTCAACACGACTGAGGGCGGACTAGAAACTGTTCCTACTCCGTAAAAGATACCTAAGGTTGCTTCAAAAAAAATGAATTGAGGGCGGAAGAGTTACTTAACCTGATCTGCGAGGGCTTCTTTTAATGCATCCAAACCGGTTTTTGTGACTGAACTAAAGAAGAAGATGCTCGTTTGAACTTGAGCGTCCAAAAATGAGTGAAGAGCGGTTTCAATCTCCTGTTTCAAATCCGGAGAGTAAAGATCTGTTTTTGAAACGCTGATCAAAAATGGTTTTTGATCAAGTCCCTCTCCATAGTTAATCAACTCCTGCCGTAAAGCCTGATACTGATCTGCAAAGAGCTGAGCCTTGTCTTTATCAGGTACATTCTCATCAAAAAGCTGATCTTCTGGGATGGCCAAGATAAAAAGAAGAATTTTACTGGCTTGAACATGACGCAAGAAAGCATAGCCAAGTCCTTTCCCCTCACTCGCTCCAGAAATAATCCCTGGAATATCAGCCAAAACAATATCGCCCTTTGTAACGGACATCACTCCTAAATTGGGCTCCAAGGTAGTGAATGGGTAGTTGGCTATTTTAGGATTTGCTTTGGTTACAATGGACAACAATGTGCTTTTGCCAGCATTGGGAAATCCAACTAGACCAATATCTGCGAGCAATCTAAGTTCAAAAAAGACTTCTTTTTGCTCTCCAAAGGTACCGTACTCGGCTTCTTCTGGGGTCGTGTTGGCAGAACCTTTGAAGGCCACATTACCGCGACCACCGAAGCCACCTTGAGCCAGCAAAATTTGCTGGCCATCTTCCATTAAGTTGACAAGTAAGATTTTTGGCACTGTTTTTAAGTTGACATTTTTAATTGAGTCAGAACGGTGAACTCCCACACTTTCACGATCGGAATTTTGACCGAAATCTTGGACATTTTCTTGATTTGGAGCAGTTTTTTCTTCCTCTTCAAATTTCTCATCCGCTCCATCAGCCTCAGTGACTAGCCACTCGTCAACAGCAATCATTTGGTCGGGTTGACGAAGCGGAACCATTCCACCAGTTTTGGGAACTTGAAATTTTTTGAAGTAGATATGTGGGTCTACATCACCTTCCCGATCCTGGTGCAAGCGGCGATTGTGACTTGATTTATTTTCGGCTAATAACCAAACCACTGTTCCAACGGGAACTTCCAAAATGATATCTTCACCTTTTTTGCCGATCATCTTGTCTGCACCACCAGATTGACCAACCTCTGCATGGAACTCCTTCATTCCAGAAAAATGCTGAAGCGTGTTCATTCCTTTTGTTGCCTTGAGGTAGACGTTGCCGCCATCGCCTCCATTGCCACCATCAGGACCACCTTTTGGCATAAATTTTTGGCGCAGGAAGGAGACTCTGCCGTTGCCGCCATCGCCTCCATTCACTTTTAACTTTACAAGATCAAACATAATCTTGATTATAGACTTAAATCAGACTTTCCTCAATTCCCATAACTTTTCTCAGACTTCCTGGTATAATATCTAGTTCTATGTCAAACGATATTCGCAACATTGCTATTATTACTCACGTCGACCACGGTAAGACTACTTTAGTGGACTGGATGCTCAAGCAAACCCACACTTTTCGAGACAACCAAGCTGAAATGAACCAAACTACTATTTTGGATAGTAACGACTTAGAGCGAGAAAAAGGAATTACCATCTTAGCCAAAAATACTTCCGTAGGCTACTTCTCCACCGTCACCAACCAACAGTACAAAATCAACATCATCGATACGCCAGGCCACGCAGACTTCGCTGGTGAAGTTGAACGCGTACTCGGCATGGCAGATGGTGCAGTACTATTGGTAGATGCAGCAGAAGGTCCTCTTCCACAAACAAAGTTTGTCATGAAGAAAGCAATTGAGTTGAAGTTAAAGCTAATCGTTTTGATTAACAAAGTCGATAAACCACACGCAAATGTTCCAGACACTCTACTCCAGATGGAAAACATGGTCTTAAACCATGCTGAAGACCCTTCATACCTAGAGTTTCCCGTCATTTATGCAGTTGGATTACATGGTAAAGCTTGGGATCATTTGCCGACCAAAGAAGAAATTGAGCAACCAGGAGACTTGAAACCTCTATTTGAAAAAATCATCAGCTACGTCCCCTCTGCGAGAACTGACGATGATGCTCCTTTCCAAATGTTAATCTCTACATTGGAAGCAGATCCTTACTTAGGTAAATTATGTAATGGTCGAGTGAAGAGGGGTACTCTCCGTCTTGGAGACAAAGTTTCTGTGGTCACAGAAGAGGCTGGCGTGATCAGCACTTACAAGGTAGAAAAACTATTCACCTCCGCTGGATTGGTCAAAGTTCCAGTGTCAGAAGCCAGAAGTGGCGACATCATCTCTATCGCCGGTATTCATGAACTCACTATCGGTCAAACTGTTTGTAATCCAGAAACTCCCGAGGCTTTGCCCTCTCCAAACATCACCGAGCCAACATTGAAAATCACCATTGGACCCAACACTTCTCCTAGCGCTGGTCGCGAAGGCAGATTCTTAACTTCTCGTCAAATTCATGAGCGGTTAATGGCTGAGAAAGAGACCAATCTTGGCTTACGTATTAACCAGCAGACAGATAGCTTTGGTTTTGAGGTCTCAGGCCGTGGCGAACTCCACTTAGCTGTCTTGATCGAGACAATGCGCCGAGAAGGGTATGAACTTGAAGTGAGTAAACCTCAAGTTATTTACAAAACTATTGAAGGTGTAAAAAGTGAGCCATATAGTGAAGTCACGATTGACGTGCCAGATGAGTTTGTTGGTGTCGTGAATGCAGAGTTTGCTCGTCGTCGTGGTATGTTGACCGATCAACGCAGCACTGGTAAAGGTGAAACGAGAATGGTGTTTGAAATTAGTGACAATAACTTGCTCGGTACCAGAAGCATTTTAATGACTGAAACTCGAGGCACCTTAATTATGAACCCATTGTCAATTGGGTACAGGCCAGCAGTTACTGGCTTCATCCAGCTGAGAAACGGTGTTCTCATCTCCACTGATGCGGGAAAATCAGCTACATATGGCTTGGATAACGCCCAACAGCGTGGTTCTCTTTTTGTCGGTGTGGGCGAAGATGTCTACGAAGGCATGGTGGTTGGTTTGAACTCCAGAGATCAAGACATGGAGATCAGTGTCACAAAAGTCAAAAAAAGTACCAACGTCCGTTCCGCCACCAAAGATATGGGCGTTCAGCTCACTCCTCCAATCAAGATGTCTCTGGAGCAATCCCTAGACTTCTTAGCCGATGATGAGCTCTTAGAAGTTGTTCCATCCGCCTTGCGCTTGCGCAAGAAGTGGCTCAAGATGTCGGATAGAACCAAGCACTCCAAGAAAAACTAATTTTCCATTAATTTGACAGACTTCCTGAGCTGGTACTCGTTCCTGCGACCTGACCACTCCCAGAAGCTACTCCCCCGACCAAGCTCGTCTGTTGCGTCCCTTGGCTCTCAAATGTTTTCGCTCCAATAATGCTAACTGCTGTCCAGTCAAAGGTAACTTCAGCTGCGGCTGGTGTCTTCAACTCAATTGTGAAGCCGTTAATAGTCTTGCCAGTAATCGTAAAGCGGACGTCTGAGTCATCTGGAGTTGAGGTGACTACTGGCACTTCAGCATATGGTCGACTGAAGTTGATCGTCACTTTTGTATCACCCACTTTTATTTTGGCGAAGCCAGCTACATCTGGATCAGATGTGGTAATTCTCCCCTGAACAGCGAGATCACCTTTGATCGTGACTTGACCAGCTGCATCGAGCTGCATGACACCGAGCAGGTTGAACTTACGATCTGCGGTAGCAATCCCATCTAAGTAATCAATTCCGGTATCATTCACGACCAATCCCTTACCGATCACAACGTTGGTGTTAACACCTAAATTATTGCCGATAAAGGCATTGCCGGCCGTTTCAAAGTACTGACTCAAATACACTGCTTCAGCGTTCAGGACGATGTCGTTCTCAGTTGTCTGTAAGTCAGCTAGCGCAACTCTGATTTGACCCGCACCTGAAGCAACCTGACTTGAAATAGCTGTGAGAGAAGAAATCTGGGCAGAACCCGTACTCGTTCCTGCCACTAGGCCAGCACTCGTTACAGTGGATCCTTGAGTACTTGCACCCAAGCCTTGAACTACTTGAGTTATATATTGATCTAAGCTCAACGATCCAATCTGGAGGGCATCTGTTTGAATGCTCTTCGCCGTCAACTTGCCAACGGTGAGATTCCCCACAATTGCATCTGAGGCGGTGAGAACTTGATCGAGTACTTGACCAGCTGGGGTCTGAACGATGAAGCTACCACCAATGAGTTCACTCAAACTGTAATTCGCTACATCAATTTTGGTCAATTTGGTATCTGGATCAGTGTAACTTGGCTGGACATAAACCATGATCATGCCTTCTTGATTTGGATCACTGTTGTCATAATCTTTCAAAGCGGTCCCTACAAAAGCTCCAGCTCTATTCACTTTTCCAGCTACCCCAGATTTAGTAGTGAAAGATAGCGCATCTCCAGATTTGATTACCCCATTTGCCGTCGTTACTCTCAAAGGCACTTGACCTGTCAAAGCCACGATGACTTTATCTGGACCATCAACGCCTCCCAAGAAAGCAGGGTGCTCGGACACAACTCCGACCACACTTGAAGCATCATTTGGCTTACAAGCGCGGACTCCATTTACACCCTGACAGACCATCGTTCCGGTTGGAAGAACTGCATTTGGATCATCTTTGGTGAAGTACTCAGCCAAGTCAACACCGTTGGTGGCATACGAAACACCATTGGCGGCATTACTCTTGACTGCTCCATTGATTCTACCTAGGCCGTCAAAGAATGTTTGGAAGTAATTTGTGGTCGCACCAGTGCCAGTAAAACCCAACTTAATTGCCAACCCACCTGCGGTGGCTGAGGTACTTGTATTTGTAATCATGGCTGAGTAGGTAGCAGCTTGTGAGTCCTGGACATCAAATTTAAAAGCAGGAGCAGTGGTGCCGATGCCGACGTTACCGCCATTTGTTAAGGTGAAGTAGTCGGTAAAAGTGAGGTTACTTCCGGCGGTTACTGATGGAGCTGTTCCTACACTCAGTCCACCACTTGAAGTCAGTCTTAGGCGTGTTGCTGCGCCAGTTACTTGAGCAACATAATTTGATCCATTGAAATATGAATTTGAAGTGAGTAGGGTATCAACCGCTCCAGTCTGGCTCCACAGGGCAGCGTTTTTCACTTGGACAACTCCATATGAGCCACTCCAATTGTTGCTAGGTGTTTGACCAACGCCAACAAAGCCATTTAGATACGTATTACCATTCACTTCAAGCTTAGAGCCTGGATTCACCGTCCCGATGCCCACATTCCCACTCCCCAGAACTGTCACTAGGTTAGTAGCATTATTCGCTACCTGAAAGACAGTTTCTAATGCTCCTAAGTCTGCCATACCAGTAGTCCCATTTGATTTAGCA